>Ga0209006_10000091_pt1 | contig 96162 bp, 53 predicted proteins | sample JacPin_JW_Ref_O2_FD_188567 | JGI IMG/M metagenome (GOLD analysis project Ga0209006, IMG submission 188567) | Forest soil microbial communities from Algoma, Ontario, Canada - Jack Pine, Ontario site 1_JW_Ref_O2 (SPAdes) (version 2) | ecosystem: Environmental > Terrestrial > Soil > Boreal... | reverse complement strand
TGGGATGCTCACGGTCGACGGGCAATACAAGATTCAGCAGCCTCTGGCGCAGTTCTTCACGGCCCAACTGATTAATCTGGAGTGGGTCACTCCGGGCGACCAATCGCATGATGTATTTCCCGCCCGCAGCGACATCGACGACGGCGCAGGACATGCGCTGGTAACGGTCTATGCCCTCAAACGTCCCGATGGCCAGTGGTCGCTGCTCATCGTGAATCGCGATCAGGAAAATGCTCACCGGGTGAAGATCGTGTTTGAAGACCAGGCCAGCCACAAGAACCAGGCGTTCGACGGAGCTGTCGAGATTTCAACGTTCGGCAAAGGACAGTATCAATGGCATCCGGGACATACGCGTTTCGTCGGGCATGCCGAATATCCGGCGGAAACTTCGGTGGCAGCGGAAAGCTTCGGCATGGCCGATCCGGACGGCCCGATTCTGCACGTCAAGCAGAATGTCAACGCGGATACTGCTTATGAGCTACCGGCAGCATCGGTGGTTGTAATTCGGGGGAGCATCCACGCGCCGTAAGCCGGATCTGAGTCTGGGTACGCACCGATCGTTAGTCAACAGCTGTGTCGTTTGCGGCAAAGATTTGGCCGAGCATCGCTGCGACACGTCGCGGCTCAGATCGTGCCCGAGTTCGCTTTTGTCCTTGGTATAGATCTGCGCGTCGTATGCTCGCTTTTGTCTGTGTCCACGTGAATCAAAACTCGGTCGCGTTCGCTAAGAACTTTCTTGTTGATTGAACTGTCGGCCGTATTCGCCCTCTCGCAACCGATTCTTCACAACCGCATTTCACTCCGGAAGCTTCATTTCGTGCCAGTGTTCGAGGAATTCCGCCAATGTCCCGTGCGCAAATCGGCTTAATCGAGTACCCCACGGTCCAATGTTTGTCAGGATTGTTCGAAGCGCCTTCTCGCACGCAGCTAAGGCTTCCGGCGTATAGACCAATCGGGGATTTTTCGTGAACTCAGGATATGCCATTGGAAATGATCCTTTGGCGAAGGTTTTGCGCTACTTCGGGTCCACGGCCCGCTGCGTTGATTGTCTCGATGTACGCTCGTGGTCGAGAAATGATCCGAAGATTCTGAGTCGCGAGATCAGCTGCAGCATTCGTGGGAACCCATAACGACACATTTTCAAATACCAGATCGTTTTTCGATTGTAGGATTTGCAGATTGGCTCCTTTATCGACGATCTCACCGCCCAAAACAGTAGCAGCTTGTCGACTCGAAAATCGAGATTCAATCCAAATGATTGGATCGGGAGATGTTGTAAGCGTCGGAGCGTACAAGTTGGCCGCAGCTGTCCCGCCCAATGCCCAACGTCCGTTGAGTTCGTTGAGCTGGGGAATCTTCTTGAGTAGTTCTTGCGGTGATCGACTCCAAACGTAAACGCCCGTACTTTGTGCCCCAGATTGTTCTTCCGTCGCCCATAGGTCCAACAGCCCACCAGCGTTAGAAATTTTCCAGAAGCGATGAGGACCAGCGCCATACACATCCAGCAACTTGAGTTCGGCAAGGCGGGTAAGAACACGGCTCGACAATGCGGTGGACACGTGTGCCTGCTTCGCAAGGTTTGTGAGGCGAATTTCCTTGTGAAGGAAATTCAATAGCAGAATCTCTGCTACAAGACCTGATCGATCGCGGAGGCGAGCACGAATCGCGGATTCTTTCTGCTTCGCTCCTTCGACTTTGACATCAACCAACAACCCCGGAGCAGATAGACGACAAATTCCTGTTCGGCGCTCAACCCAAGAGATGCCGTTTATACGCAGCAATTCCCGAGTCGCTAAAGACGATTGTTGAGTCGCGATCAATCTGTTCGGGCGGCCGATACTGGGGCCAGAATTCTGCCATGCACGAACGAGTTCGTCGGCTTTTTCCTGACTCAAGATCGGAATGGAGAGGATCTCAAAAGTTGTTTGACGACCACCGTTCGCGGTCACAGAGAGAGAATCGGGCGCGGAGCCTGGATGAGCGTCAAGCCCTTCGACGCGCTGCAATATTCCAGACACCCACTCGGTCGCAAATTCTATAGCGCTAGGACTCACAGGCTTAAATTTACTCTAAAGCCCATATTTACAGCAACAGTAAATATTTGCGTTCGAGTGTATTTGACTTTATATCAACATCTTAGCGCCTACGATTACGGTGGTGTTGGTTCTTACGGGCCGCGGCGATCCTCCAACACACCAGCCGCAAGTCTTACACACACTCGACCCCAAACTGAGGTGCTCCGCGCCAACTTTCCGCGGTAGCCACGCGCCTCAGTTTGTCTTCGTCGCCGGCCGCGCCGCGCTGCCGTCGGCTTTGACGTAGTGCGCGTACCAACTCAGGTTTCGTTCAAGACGGTCTTTGATGTGGGACGGGGTTTTGAAGCCGTGGTACTCGCCGGGATACACCACCAGTTCCGTTTCGCGGCCCAGACTCTTCAACGCCTGGTACATCTGCTCGCCGCCCAGGATGGGCACATTCCAGTCGATGTCACCGCCCATGAACAGAGTCGGCGTGGTGATGTTTGCAACTCTGTAATAGGGCGAGACTTTGTCCCACGCGGCGCGGTTCTCCCAGGGGTGCCCGAGTTCCACGTCGTAATCGAGGATGTACTGGTCATGCCCGTAGAGCGCCGCCAGGAACGCCGAGCCTGCCCCGGAAATGGCCGCCTTGAAGCGCGTCGTCTGCGTAATAATGAAGTCCGTCGAAATGCCGCCGTAGGACCAGCCACCTACGCCCAGCTTGTCCGGATCGGCGACGCCCTGAGCGATGGCGTACTCGACCATGGCCATGTCGTCCTGATAGTCCTTGTTTCCCCAATCGGCGAAGATGGCCTTGCAAAAATCCTGTCCATAGCCGGACGAGCCCCGCGGATTCGGCTCCAGCACCACATACCCATTGGCCGCAAGGAGCTGTGAGAAATGGTTGAAGTCGCCGTAATAAGATCCCACCGGCCCGCCGTGCGGGTGCAGCAGCGTGGGATATTTCTTCCCCGCCACATAATCCAGCGGCTTAAACAGATAGCCCGCAACCGTGGTGCCGTCCTTGCTCTTGAACTTGACGTACTCCGGAGTTACGATCCTGATCTTCGCCATGAACCCATCGTTCACGTGCGTGATGCGAGTCAACGCCGCACCGGACGTGGGCATCGAGAAGATTTCGCCGGGCCGGTCCATGCTCGCGATCTGCGCCGCCAGGTCGCCCGACTTGGCGATGGTGTAACCGGAGACCACAACGTGCCCCGAGATCGCTCGTGTGATTTCCCCGCCGCTCGCCGGAATCCGGAACAGGTTTTGCGTTCCGTCATCGTCGGCGATGAAATACACAAACTTGCCGTCGGGGGAGAAACGTGGCATCCGCGACATGCGGTCGAAAGCTCGCGTGAGCACTTTGGCCTCGCCTCCCTCCGCCGGTGAAACGGCGATGTGGTGGGTGGCATAGACAAGCAGTTTCGGTTCAAGCTGAGTGACGTAGGTGATCCATTTGCCGTCGGGCGACCACGAGGGCGCGGCGTCGGCCCCAGGATTGGTCGTAACTTGTGTCAGGTGGGCGCCCTTGTCGCTGTTGTCGGCGACGACCACCCAGATGTTCGTGTCGTAGGTGCGGTCGGGATCCGGTGTCGAGCGGTTGCTGCGGAACGCCAGCAGCTTGCCGTCCGGAGACCACGCCGGTTCGCTGTCGTCAAAGTCACCGGAAGTGATCTGCACCACCGCCTTGGTGGCCACATCGAACGTATATAGATGAGTACGCCGGCGGTCGAGATATCCCACCATGTCGGTCTTGAAGCGATAGCGGTCGACCACGAAGGGAGGCGGTGTCTTCGGTTTCTTCGGCTTCGCGTCCTTGTCTTTATCTTTATCTTTATCGTTGTCGCTGCTCCCCGGCTTATCCTTGTCTTTCGTCTTGGCCTCGTCGAGTTCCTCCGGAGAGGGATCTCGCAGCACGAGGACGAGTCGTTTGCTGTCAGGTGACCAGGCAAAATCGTCCACATCTTGAATGGCATCCGTTAGCCGCTGCGCCTCGCCGCCGAGACGGTTGAGCAGCCACACTTGCGCCTTGCCTTCGTTGCGCTTGGAGAGAAACGCGAGATACTTTCCGTCCGGACTCCAGCGTGGATGCGAAGAGGAGGCGTCTTCGACCGTCATCACGATGGCCTCACCTCCGCCAGCCGGCGCCATCCAGACGCGCGTCTCGTTCTTGTCCTCCTTCAACTTGGCGGTCGCGACCGTGTAGGCCACCCACTTGCCGTCTTCAGCGATTTGGGGATCGCGTACTTCATGGATTTCAAAGACATCGTCCACGGTGATCGCCCGCGGCGCCGGCGTCGTGGCTGGAGGAACTTGAGCCGCCACTCTGGGCGCGAGGAAACAGGGAGTAGAGACCAAAGCACAAAGCGGCAATACAAGTGAGCGGAGTTTCATGTAGTTTGCTTTCCCGTACACGTTCTTGGACCTAGCCACGGAGCGGTTTAAGCGCATACTCGTAAGTTCATCGCCTTCTCGCGTCATCCCTGATATCACATTCGGGTTCTATCGTCCCGCTTGCTGCTCCGGGATTGCGCTGCCGCCGACGATCGTTTCCTGAGGCCGCACTGCCTGACCAACGGGTGGCTGCTTGTCCGCGGGTGCGGGTTGCTGTGCGAGGCGCTGATAGTTCAAAATTGCGTTGAACACCAGAGCGTAGGTTCCGATGGTCTCGCCGCGATAGACGGGGTTGTTGCCGAACAGCAGCACGTTTCCCTGGCCCAGGTGCGCATTCACCACCACGGCATGTTCGGCGATCGACGAAGCTTTGTCGAGCAGGCCATCGAGCAAAAGCGTCTTGGCATCAGAGAATCGCAAAATGACGTCCGGCCGCTCCGGGATCGGAATCACCTGCGGGTTGTTGCGCGTTTGTTCCTCATTTAACGGCTTTGGCTCCCAGGGCTGCTGCTTCACGAGCGGCTCGGCCTCGGTGATCTTCCTCCCCTGGGGCTCGTCGCTGTCGTCGACGCTGCCCCGGCCGCTTGCCCGCTTCGCGTAGGGGTCCAGGGGATCCGTCAAAGGGTCCATCAAAACGCGGCCTCCGCTGCGGCCGAGTGTATTGCTGACATTGAAGGCCATGCCATTGGCGCTGATGACGGGGACTCCAGGCCCGTAGCCGAATGCGACCGGATTGTCGCGAGAGACGAAAACCGTGTTGAGCACCGTACCGACGACGCGAGCGTCCTCATGGGGAGCGAGGCTGACTCCGGGGGCAAGACCCGTATCGATGGCAAACTGAGCGGTATCTTCACAGGTGATGAGGAGCCCTCCTTGCTCGACAAACTGTTTCAGATGAGCGAGGCCTTCGTAACCCAGGCCCGGGCGAATGTCGGAGGTGCTGTCCAGGGCGCCGAGGTTTGGGGTGAGCTCGGATTTCTGCCAGGGCATCGGATTATGCCATAGGGGAATGCCGTTAAGAATTTCGAGCGCGGAAGAATGGCCCACGGGAGCGAAGACGATGACGTCGTAGTTTGCCCGCAGGTCCGGGTGGTGGGCTGCGGTCTGGGTGCTGATGTAATCAAAGGGCACACCCGCGGTGTCGAACGCATAACGCCACCAGCCTTCGGTCTGTGTGCCAAGCCAGGAGTGCATGAAAGCAATGCGCGGGGATGTAACCGCGTGGACCGGCACGGAAGGCACTGCACCGAGCCGCGATGCATCGAGAGATAGATCGCGCAGAACCTTGGCGATGTCGTTTTCAGCAGAGCTGCTGATGAGCAGCGAACCGGCCGCAAAATGTTTGCCGTCGGCATCGAAGGACTGTTCAGCAACCTGGATGCTTGCACTCTTGAGTCGATAGACCAGGGGCAAGAGCGAAACCTGGCTGGTGTTGGCCACGGCCAGCACTGGTCCTGAGCCGGAGATCTTACCGGATAGTGCCGCCGGATCGTCAAGGGGAGTCATCTTGGACTTGAGGATCGCGGGATCAAGGACGCGGACAACCTTCAGATTGAAGAGGTGAGTGAAAGACCATCCGGTGTCGTCGTAGGGATGCTTCTGTGGATCGCCTGCGGCCCAGAACTGCCGATCGAGTAACGCATCGGCGACGCGCGAGTAGGGTTGATCCATGCGGACGACGATGCTGCCGGCGGGGAAGGTTTCCGGCGTCGGCTTGTCTCCGCGCTTTGGCGCGGGGATGGTGGAAGTGATCGTGTCGGATAACTGTTCGATCTCGACGTGCTGACGCTGCAACACTTTCAGTAACTCGATCTGGCGATTCGCGTCCGCTGGTTCCGCTGGGATCACATAGGCAGCCGGTCCCTCGAGCGCTGGCTTTTCGACGGCGCGTTTGCTCTTGCCGTAGTAGTTCTCGAGGAAATGGTGAGTGTTATGCGAGAAGTAGGAGATGGTGGAGAGCAGAGCGCTTTCTTCATAGTTGTTGTTGTCGCGCTGGGACCAGCTCACCACGGGCAGCGGCGGATTCTGACGGTACCACGTGCGCGAATAATCTTCCGGCTGGAGGATGCGCTTTTCGGTATCAGCGCCGCCGTTGCCGAACGTCTCATAAAGGCGGCTGATGCCGTTGTGCATGCCGGCCAGGAACATCAGATAGCCGGGACTCCACGTATCGAAGTCACCGTGAGTGAAGACTCCGGGCATGCCGAAGCTCTGCATCTGGGCGACGTTGTTCCAGCCTAGTTCCGCCCACTCGTCGGCGAGGATGGGATCCACCCATGCGTTGTAGGGTCCATCACCCACCGTATTGTCGTAAAGAAAAGGAACCGACTCGTGCAAGTCGTGCAACACCTGCGCATGCCAGCCAAGGTAAGTGTCGAGAACGTTCCGGGTCAGATCAAGGGTCATGGCCATAGCGTCACGGTTGTTGTCGTGCGCGACGTAATGGCCCCAATAAAGAAGATGCGGCCAGTCCTGTCCAGGATGAGCTTTGTGCCACTTATAGATGTCGACCATGCGGTCGCGGCCGTCGACTTCGACCACGGGAGTGATCAGCACGATCATGTGGGAGCGGATGTACTTGATATAGGGCGCATCGTCCACGGCCAGACGATAGGCGAGTTCCATCAGCGCCGTAGGCGCTCCCGTCTCTGGAGAGTGAATGGTGCCAGTAATGTAATAGACGGGCCAGGATTGGTCGATGATCTGGCGAGCTTTAGCGTCATCCAGACCGATCTTGCGGGGGTCCGCAAGCTGGGCCAGCCGCGCGTCATTCTCTTTCGCGCCGGCGAGGAGCTTGGAGTCGGCGATCGCGGCCGCGATCATCTCTCGTCCTTCCTCAGAGTGGCCGATGGTGAAGACCTTCACCCTGGGACTGCTCTCCTCCAGCAGGCGGAAGTATCGGTACACGTCTTCGGCATAGGGAAGCATGTCGGGCGCTCCGGAGATGTCCCCGAGCACCTTGGCCGGTGTGGGCACGGTTTTCGAGGCCGGAAGGTAGTCCACCAATGGCGAGAGGAAGGAGGGATCCGTCGTGTATTTGAGAATCTGGTCCGTGTATTGGCGATCGACCGTCTGGCCGCTATCGCGGGCGAAAGTTGAGTTCAATTCCTGGGAAAGCAGAGGCAGGGTGACGCAGAACAGGATGGAGGAGAGGGCGAGCAAGCCCAGTTTGGAAGGAGTCATTTTGCCTCGTTCTCGATTTGCTTTCTTCGGGTTCCAAGTTTCACACAAAACGCCGGTCCGGGGGAAGAAGGCGTCCTGTCGAGTACGAGAAAACTGGCACGGAGGGCTGCGGAAACCAAGACTGAAACTGACTGCTCGGGTGCGCCGATGCGCCAGCAACCACGCCTTTCCCATCCATCCCGGTCTTCATACTCATGCGCCACGCCGACTCCCCGTAATCCTCTCGTGATGGCACGGGGAAGAGCTCGGCCAGCGCCATGCTGTGCAGTAGAACACCGAGTCATTGATTGGCCGTCCTGCTCCTCTTCACTGGGGAGTTCGACGTAGCAATCGCAGTTCGCGATCGAACAGATGCGCGGGTCGGACCGAGAGCCCGGACCTCAGAAGATTACGAGCGAGTCGTGGTCGGAACGGTGAGGCGATTTATCGCCAGCTAGTCGAGTTATTGTTCAAAATTGACCAGCTTTCTGCCTCGATTTGTTGCATCATCCCCGATAGTGGAGGCCAAGAAGCCTCCTCTCCAAGGGATACCGGCGATGCATTGGCGCGCGGCGGGGCGAGAAGTGCGAACCCAAAACGGGACCTCCTCGGACAGCTCCCCATCGGTGCCAACGATTGCTGGCCGAGGATTGAATGACCCACCTGACCCACCTGACCCAGCAACGGACCCGAGCATTTTAGTGGCCCAGCAAAGACGCCCTTTCAATCCGAAAACCTTTCTCACGACCGCCGGTACTGGTCGGAAGATGATGTCCTTTAGCAACGGACAAACGATCTATGCTCAGGGCAGTGCGGCTGACACGCTGTTTGTCGTTCAAGCGGGAACGGTGAAACTCAGCGTTAAGTCCCAGGCCGGGAAAGAAGCAATCCTCGACATATTGGGTGAGGGCGATTTTGTCGGCAAGGATTCCGTCGCTGGTCAGCCCTCCCGCACGGCCTCGGCCAGCGCAATGACAGACTGCACGCTCCTGCGGATTGAGAAACAGGCCATGCTGCTCGTCCTGGCGAAGCAAGCAAAGCTGGCAAACATGTTTTGGGCATATGTGTTGGCCAGGTACATCCGATACCAGCAGGATCTGGTTGACCAACATTGCAATTCCTCCGAGAAGCGACTCGCGCGTATCCTTTTACTGCTCGCCCACTTCGACGGCCGTGGAGCAACCGAGACTACGATTGCGAAAGTGAGTCATGAGACGCTGGCAGAGATGGTTGGGACTACCCGTTCGCGCATCAGCTTTTTCATGAATCGGTTCAGGGGATCCGGTTTCATCTATTACGAGAACAAAGGCAACCTGTTGCGAGTTCATCGGGCCCTTTTTGCTTTCTGCGGCCAGTAATTCCCGCTCTTGGGAGCAACCCTGGCGAGATCCTCGTTACGAAGGTAAATTGACCCTGATTACCGCCGGTGCCATCATCCCCTCATTGTGCTGCGAGTTCGGTGGTGCGGAGAGTTGGCGCCTTGGGAGATACTTTCATGCGGGTTTCGCCTCGTTTTCTTACCGGAATTTCTTTTGTTCTCATCGCCCTGACGCTCGGTGTCGCGCAGGCGCAGAAGAAGGAAATCACGATCGGATTTTCCCTCGAGGCTGTCAACGGCGAGCGTTGGCAGACTGACCTCGACGAGTTTCAGAAGCGCGTCCACGAGCTCGGAGGTGCCGTCGTCACCTCCTCCGCCAATAGTGACGATGACCTGCAGTTTCGCCAAATCAAAGAACTGCTTGATGGGGGCATCGACGTTCTCGTGTTTCTACCGCACGATACCAGCAAGGCAGGGCGCGTTGTGGAAGCGGCGCACGCGAAACACGTCCAGGTGATCAGCTATGATCGCTTGGCCAATGCGGCGGTCGATCTCTACGTCGGATTCGACCTCTTCTCGGTCGGACTCGAGCAGGCGCAGAGCCTGGTGGATCGCGCGCCCAAAGGCAACTACCTGTTGTTGGGAGGCTCACCGCTCGACGCCAACTCGAAAGTCGTTCGCGCCGGACAGATGAAAGTGCTGCAGCCCTTCCTCGATCGCGGCGACATTCATGTCCTGGCCGATGTCTGGGTGCCGGAGTGGAACGCCACAGAAGCTTATGTCATGGTCACCAAAGAACTGAACAAGCTCCAGGCTGCTCCCACGGCGATTGTTGCCTCGAATGACGCGATTGCGGGCGGCGCAATCCAGGCGCTCGAAGACAAGGGCTGGTCGGGCAGAGTTCTGGTCTCGGGACAGGATGCCGATCTCGCCGCCATCGAGCGACTCTTCGACGGCTCTCAACTCATGACCGTCTATAAGCCGGTCGGACACGAGGCACGGACCGCGGCTGAAGCCGCGATGAAACTCGCCCGGCACGAAGACGTAGAGAGCGTGGTTGAAGTACCGAACGGCACGCTCACCACAAAGGCCATCCTGCTGACGCCGATCTGTGTCACTCAGGAAAACGCGAAACAGACCGTTCTCAAAGATGGATTTCAGAAGCTGGAAGTCGTCAGGCAAGGCCTGCCCAAAGACAAGCAGGCACAGTTGGACAAACCCTAGCATCGTTCTAGCTGGGCCTGGGAATCCTTCCTGATTACCTCGCGCGCCCCGCACTGGAAAACGCGTTCGTGGGTTGCAAACCTTTGCACACTGGTAGCGTCCGGTTGGGCACTGGTTGCGCACTACCCATTCTTGACATCCCTTCCACAGCGTGGGAAACTCCCCAACACTTCGGTACGAATTCCGCCGCGTGTCCACGTAAGTGAGCCCCAAGACCGCGATTCCAAAGGACGAGGTTTGCATCGTGAGATCAGCATCGGCATCGGTCGCGCTAGGATTTGCGCTTGCGTCTTTGCTCGGGCTCGGGGTAGGCGCAGCACCACAGGCTAACGCCCAGACCTTCACCGTAATTCACAGCTTCACCGGTGGCAGCGATGGGGCGAACCCCCTCGGTGGCTTCTTTATTGTTGGAGATTATCTCTACGGGACCGCCAGTTCCGGCGGAAGCTCTGGAGTCGGGGTGGTATTCAGGGTGAGCACCAGCGGCCAGGAGACCGTGCTGCACGAATTCAGTGGTGGGACCGACGGAGCAAGTCCCCAGGGGCACTTGGTGATGGACAAGGATGGCAACTTCTACGGCACGACCAATGCCGGCGGGGTTTCGAATGCCGGCACCGTGTTCAAGGTCACTCGCAAAGGAGTGGAGAGGGTGCTCTATAGCTTTACCGGCAAGCCCGACGGTGCCAATCCTGTAGCGGGTTTAGCGATCGACAAGGCGGGGAATCTCTACGGCACCACGACGGCGGGCGGTTCGAGCGGGAACGGAACAGTTTTCAAGCTGGCAATCCCGACCGTGACCGGCGGCGAGTGGACGGAAGAGGTGTTGCACAGCTTCGGCACCGGCACCGACGGAACGATTCCTATTGCAGGCGTGACCTTTGACGCATCCGGCAACCTCTATGGCACAACGTCTGCCGGAGGCAGCTACGGATACGGCACGGTCTTCCAGCTGACGCCGTCGACGCCCAGCTGGACCGAGAACATTCTCCACAACTTCGAGCTCGGAAGCGACGGAGGGGTTCCGTATGCTGGCCTGGTCCTCTATGGCGGCAATTTTTATGGCGCTACCACCGAGGGCGGAGCGGGCGGTCAGAATGGAGGCGGCACAATTTTCGAGCTTAAGAACGCGAGCGGCGCCTGGATGTTCAGCGAGCTCTACGCCTTGTCCGGTTGGGGCATTTCCGGTAGCTACCGGAATCTTCTCGTCGTATCCGGCAAGATCTATGCCACGACCCATTGCGACGGCCAAAACACCGCCGGGACGGTTTACGAGCTCAGCCTGTCAGGCGGCGAATGGAACTACGATCCCCTTTATGTGTTTACCGGCGGCAGTGATGGGCTGTACTCGATCAGCAATCTGGTTGCTGACAAAGCAGGCAATCTCTACGGTGTAACCCTCTATGGTGGGGCAAATGGTTCCGGTGTTGCCTTCAAGGTCACGCCGTAGCGGAAAACCGCCGAGATGAAGGGGTGACGATGTCAGAGTTTGGCGTCTCGCTCGCTGTTGCCGAAATCTCAATATGAAGTTTTCTGTCGCAGGGATTCTCCTCGCCGTCCTCACTTCAACCCTAGTCGGCGTGACGGATCCTCGGTCTCCATCGGAAACTTCCTCTGGAACCGTCACGATTTACGATCCTGACCCCGGCCACATCTGGAACCGGCTCCACGCCACGTTCTTCGTCCGGGAAGATCTCGCTGAAACCGCGCTGCTTCCGGACGCTCTGGATCCGCCCTTCTGGTACCACACGACGTACTTGCTGACGCAGCCTTCGCACAAAAAGGCGCTGGCCATTCTTGATGAGTTCCTGCGGACGCACGCGGAAAACCTCATTACCAATCCCGTGAAGCGAGCCGTCTTGCAGCGCGATCTGTGGGCTGTTTTCGACTGGTCCGCGGGAAGAGCGCCTGGTTCCGAGGATGAAAAGCGAGAACTGCAGAGGCGATTGGGGGAACTGCTGTGCCGCCTGGCATTGACGTCCGAGCAAATCGGGTCGCTTCCAGACAACTACGCGCAGGCCGTCGCGTCGGGAGAGTTCGCGAAAGAATACGATCCTGAACAGAGAGGCCGCGCATTTCTTCCGCCCGATTTATTTGCACCGCAAGGGTCTTGGGTCGAGCTTGAGGGCCGCGGAAAGCCTTTGCCAGTGGCCGAGCAGCATGATTCCTTCTTCTCCGGTCGCTCCAGCTTTCTCGTCTTCCTGCGGGTTCCGGGGGGTCGCAACGCGACGCTCGACTATCTGACGAAGCTGTGGAATTCCCCCCTGCCGTTGGTGCCCCGTCCGCACTTCTCCCCGCTTCAGGACGAAGCTCCGAATCCCGATCTGCCGCAGCTTCCGGCAGGGTCTCAGGTGGCACTGGTTCGCCAGATGACGCTTTTCGACAACCAGGGCAGGCTCATCGCTACGCCCATCACGGAAAGCGTGCAAACACGCGTGTATCGCTCGGTGACGCCCAGTACCGCACCGGCCGTGGGCATCGACCAGATGATCACAAAAAGCGGGCAGGATTTCTATGCGATCCGTCTCAGTCGTCCGTTACTTTTCGCCAATCAATCGGGCGGACTGAAAGCAGCGCGACCGGATGAGCGGGATTTCACTCTGTTTGGTGGCGGCGGTCCTGACGAAGGCTCACCGAGTCACTATGCCTCGCTGGCTACCTACCATCCAGTCGTCAAGGCGTGCGTCATGTGCCATCGCGAGGTGGGTCTGCAATCGTTGAGGACACTCGGCCGATTGCAGAAACCGAATCCTCTGCCGCAGCAATTTCCGGACGAAGCCCATGGACCTCGCTGGTGGCAGGATGCGCGAGTGCTCTCCTGGAAGCAAAGCCAAAATGACTGGCGCCTGCTTAGCGGTTATCTCAAGTCCGCGCAGTGACGTTCGGCTCGCCAAATCATCTCATCATCACGGCTAGGCGAGGTCAGATGTGTGTCATCCAGTTCGAGTACAATTGGGCCTGAATGGAGGTACAAGATGAGTCGTCTTGTTCGCGAACTTTGGCAGCAGGAGGAAGGTCAGGACATCGCCGAATATGCCGTCATGCTCGCCGTTATCCTGGTTTTGGTGGTGGGTACGATCCGATTGATCGGAAGCAACGCCAACAACGTATTTTCGAACGCTGCCAGCTCCATTCAATGACCCGAAGTCGGAAGCCGGCGACGTACAGGGGTCACGCTGTGGGCGCATTTTTGTGAAGGATACGAAGTCCAACCTATCAATAGTTTCCAGCCGATGCGATGAGCTTCAGTGACTCCGGCTCAGCGGCAATGAACAAAGTTCACCCGGTGAGGTGGGCGCGTACATGGCCTTCCGGACGCTCGATGTTTTTCCCAACATGGAGCTCTGCGGCGTCGGACTTAACCTGACCTTGGCAAACGGCCGTATCGGCTGCGCCCACAAGAGCCGAACGAGCAACTGCGCGAAAAAACCCAAAACGCCAACCGTGCGCTTCGTTCGACCTTATTCGAAGACTCCCGCCGTACGCGGGAGCCTAGACCTGCTGACGCAGGTTGGGACGCAGTGTGAGCGAGCCGTCATCGTTCAACTTCTGGTGACAAGCCCAGCGCACGGGATAGCGCATTCCCTTTACCTCAATCTCGGCTCTAAGTTTCAATCCTTTCCAATCTACGAGGTTCGGAAGCACGAACTGTGCCTGCCGAATCTTGCCCGGTAACGGGTAGCCAGCGTCCAGACAACCGCTCTTGAGCAGCTTTCCGTCCTGGTTCTCCACGGTCACCCGCAATACGCCCGGAACTCCCGCGATTCCGTCATTGGCGAAGCCGACAATCAGCCCCAGGGAACCATCGTCCTTATAGCTCCAGAGGAACGACGGCCTCACCCGATAGCCAATCCGGCGACCGATCCGATCGAACGCCGCCGGATAAGCCTGGTAGTAGCTCGTCAGATTTTTGGCATTGATCTGGTGAAAATTCCAGAGCGACCAGTAATTTGCCCCGATATCAATCACATGATCGATCATGTTCTCTGCCGGTGATATCCCTTCCTGAGCGGCGCCCGGATCGGGAGGTTTACCCGGTAGCCCTTGCTCGAGCAACGCCGCGGTCCAGGGTGGGCGATTGCTAAGCGCTTCAATCTGCTCGTTCTCAATGAAGATGGTATCGCTCCGAATCCAATTGTTGCTGCGCACGGTGCGGTCTAGCATTTCCGAATTGCCGACCCGGCTGAAGTCGGGCTGCGTATTGGTCAGCAGCGGAGTTTTCTTGAAGTTCTCGAGCTGGACTTCGAGCATATTCATCCAGGTGCGCTCCGCCGTCTGGTAATCCGGGAAAGGATTGTTGCCAAATGGCCAAGTGTGCCCTTCACCCCAAAAGCCATACATGAAGGTATCGATAAACTCGACGAGCGGATTGCCATCGAATTCCGCCGCCAACAGCCCAACCATTTCCTTGAATGCCTGCTGAAAAAAAGGATCGTCGTAACGGGGCTGATAACGCGAGTGCGGATTCGCCAAGAACCTTTTCCCTGCAGCGATGCTCTCCTGATCGCTGGGCGCCACGAGATCAACTTTCGGCACCTTTTCGAGGACAAAATCGGGCAGGGCCGCCTCGTGTTTGTAGTCTGGGGCGGACATCTGAACGCGCAATCCGACGCGCTTGTGGTTCTTCTTCGCCAGGTCAAAAACCAGCTTCAGATAATCGGGCATCTCAAGGCGTCCAGGCCGCGGCTGCACCTCCCTCCAGGTCGGACGGATATAGAGTTGCTGGCCCAAGGGGAGTCGAACCAGGTCTTCGATCGCCTGAGAAATATTGTCTGCCTTGATTTCCTCGGTGCCACTGTCTGCTGTGATGTAGGTGACCAGTCCCTTGCCATAGTTCGGCACGACGTCTTCCGAACCAGTAGTGGTCATCACCACGTCGTCCGTGGGAATGACGGCATCCGGTGGGTATTGAGGGAACGGACCTTGATTGAGGCGATCGGTGACCCGCGGACCGGAGCCGAAGTCGTAGTTTCCCCAGTTGTGGGCGGGAACCTTCGCCTGCGCTTTACCAATTCCAAGTTGCGCACCCACGGCCACAGCAACCGTGCTTTTTAGAAAATCTCTACGCTGCATCGAGATTATCTCCTGCGTATGGTTCGACTGGATATCCGCCGAGTTGGCGGTCGCTCAGGTGCATGACCCGCAATGGAAACACCTCAAAAGGGAAAGCCTGCCGCCATCCTCACACAGTCCTTGGCAGAAGCGCGGCGATGCCGACTAAGTTCTTGACTCCACAGCGAGTCGGGGTTCAGAAGTAAAACTTCAACGCAAACTGAATGAATCGGGGATCGTGCGCCGCCTGCGCGAAACCGAAGGCACTCGAGCCGTGCTGGGTGGCAATATTTGTGTTAAAGCTAGCGGGGTTGTCGAACTCCGGGTCGTAATGATTGAAAGCATTGAAGAACTCTGCCCGGAACTCGACGTGCAGTTGCTCTCGGATGGGGAAAAACTTAAACAGAGAAATATCCCAGTTCTGGCTGCCTGGTCCCTGAATAATGTTTCGACCTGCATTGCCGAACGATCCAACGATTGTGTTGGTCGCAAAGGCGCAGGTGTTAAACAGCGTTCCCGGTACACAAGGGTGACCGTTCGGATTTCCGACCACGTTGGGCCGGGATGCGCTGGCGACCTCTCCGCCACCGTCAGACGTGGAGAGGTTGGTGGCAATGTCGGTGGGCGTATACCAGTTTCCCGTGGTTGCGATCGCGATTCCTGCAACCTGCCAACCGCCGATGATTTGGTTCAAAACGCCCGTAGCATTTCCTCCAAACGCCTTGTTTTTCCCGAAGGGTAATTCGTAGGAGTAGCTAAAAATGAAGCGCTGACGCACATCGATGTCCGAGTTCCCGTACTCCAGAATGGGATCGGTCTGGAGGCGGAAGTCGCCCCCATTCTGCGATCCCAGGCTCGCGCTGGAAGCGTCATCGAGGGCATGGCTCCAGGTATAGGCCAGCTGAAATTGCAATCCGTGGGTGGGGCGCTTCTCGAAGCGCACCTGCAGGGAGTTGTAGTTGGAGACGTCGTTCGAGCGAAATGTCGCGATCGAGGTATCAAACACAGGATCGCAGTCATCGGTGAGGCTCAAGTTGCAGGTAGACCCTGGAGGGGCACCGGGAGCCACCGCATGAGCGGGTCGCCGCGGCGCCGTCGGGCAGCCCAACAGGGTGAAATTTGTCGCGCACGAGTTTGCGAATTGCGGATCGGTCGCGGGGGGAGCCTGATTGCCGTTATAAAAGCCAAACAGTTTCAGGCCTCGCGAACCGGCGTAAGAGACATCCAGTATTGTGTCGGCGGGCATTTGATATTGCACTCCGAAATGCCACTGCTGGGTAAAGGGAGTCCGCAGATTGGGAGAGACGGAATAAAGTTCCGGAGTGTTCGGATTCGAAAGCGCGGTCGCGGGGAACCCCTTCGCCAACGTGTTCGAACCACCAATATTCAGGGAGGCAACCGAGCAATTGAGCGCATTCCCGGCAGGAAAGGCCGGATTGGCAGCCAGATTCCCGCACGGCGTCGAAAAGGACTCGGAGGAGAAGAATGGAGGATTGAACCCCGGGCTGGGGTTGGAGTAAGGCCCGTTCTCCTGACCGCCGTAGAAAATCCCGTAGCCACTGCGGATCACGAGCTTGTCAGCAGCTCGGAACGCGAAGCCGAGACGCGGCGCAAAATTGTTCAGGTCAGGATTGATCAGTCCACGCGAGCCATGCTCAATCGGTATGCTGCCTGCGAGCAGCGTTGTGAGCGGTTCATTCTGCCCGGTGGGAACAAGCATGGAGTTAGGGCCGAAAACAAAGGTTCCCTCCTCATTGTTATGCTCCTTGACCGTGCTGAAGACTTCATAGCGCAGGCCCAGATTGACAGTAAGGCGCTGGCTGGCCTTCCAGTCGTCCTGAGCGAAACCGGCGTAGATTTGCCGGCGATAGTCAATGTTATGCAGGCTCGTAATTCCGCCGCCATCCGAAACTCCCAGCAACATGGTCGCGAAGGAACTGCCGCCGGTCCCCGGCGCCGCGGGATTGTCGGTGAAGTCGTTGGCAAAGCTCAGAGCACCGCGGGCTTCGGCTGGCTGGAAGATCGTAAACTGTTCCATACGTATTTCGGTGCCGAACTTCACCGAGTGGTGTCCCCGGATCCAGGTCAGGTTATCGGTGAAAACAAAACTGTTCTGTTTCTCAATCGAAGGCAGGTAGGTGGAGCTTCCGATTCCAGCCGTGCCGTCGCCGAAGGTGATGTTCGGCAAGCCACCGTTGTTTGGACCAAAAGGAACATTGGGAAAGTTCAGTTGCGCACTGATGTTCTGGTTGGAGTTGATCTGAAATCGGTGAGAATTGATCCGGTTGTAACCGAGGCGAAATTCATTGATGAGAGTGGGCCTGAACAGGTGAACTTCGCTTAAAGCTAGGCTGCGGTAAGAATTGTCCTCGTTTCCATCGAAGAACCCTCCGCCATCCAGCAGATTGTTGAAAGGCGGAGGAATGAAACTGGGTTGGTTCTCATAACTGAATCTCCCAAAGGCATTGTCGTTGTCGCTGATCTTGTGATCGATGCGGACGTCGAAGTTGTTGCGGCTTTCCTGCCGGTGCGGATCCGAAAGAAAGTTGTTGCCGCCAATGTTTGCATTTGGAGTTGGCCAATATGCTGACAAGGCGGCTGCCAGCGGATCAATCAGGCTAGTCGGAGTCGTCGGGAACATATTGGTCGGCTGCCCGCTGCTGTTATAGCCTCCGATAGGAACGCCGCAAAAGCCGGTGAGACTTGAAGCCGAAGCCTGCGTAGCACGGGTGTTGAATATTTCGCCGGCATACGTAGGTTTCCCAGCGCAGTCAGTGCCGGTCACAGTAGAAGTATCGAGGAAGCTGGAGAAATCTCCGCCAATCATCGCCGGTGTGGGAATCAACTCCAAAAACGGCGTCGCCTGCCGGACCCGGAATCCCTCGTAGTCGGCGAAAAAGAAGGTGCGGTTCTTGATGAGTGGTCCTCCCAAGGTCGCACCGAATTGATTCTGCTTGTAAGGCTGACGCCCAAATGCATCAAAAGCGTTGCGCGCATCTAGTTTTTCGTTTCGGAGGAACTCGTACACGTCGCCATGAAAGCCATTCGTCCCCGACTTGATCACCGCATTCAGAATGGCACCGTTCCCGCGCCCGAATTCGGCACTGTAGGCGCTTGTTTGCACTTTGAACTCCTGGATGGCATCGACCGAAGGCTGGATGACGAAAGCGGTCTCATTGAGCAGATCGGCCAGGTTTGAGTTGTTGTCGACCCCGTCCAGCAGAAAGTTGTTCTGCGTCGATCGCGCTCCACCCGCGCTGAATCCGTAGCTGTTGTTAATTCGCGAACCCGGTTCGGCGGGAGCTACTCCCGTGCTCAGCAGCGCCAACTGCGCAAAATTTCGGCCGTTCAGGGGAAGAGTGGTCGCCTCCTGGCCGCCCACCACCTGCCCCAGTTCGGAAGTTTCGGTCTGCAGTTGTGGTCCCTGGGACGTAATCGTCATGACCTCGTGGATGTTGCCCACCTGCAGAGTGATGTCAACCTCCGGGTGCTCCTGGATGTTCACCACGATCGGTCCTACGACCGTTTTCTTGAAGCCCTCTTTCTCGACGGTGACGCTGTAGCTTCCAATTTTGAGCGGGCTCGCGACGTACTCTCCCTGTAAGCCGGTTGTGACCACGACCTCGGTGCCACGATCCACATCCTTGACGCTGACGTTTGCGCCGGGAACCACGGCTCCCGAGGGATCACGGACAACTCCCGCGACTCCACCGCTGTCTTTCTGCCCAACTGCGAGGGGCGTCAAGGCCGTGGCGACTACCAGGACAGCAAGGACGAAAGGCGATAGGTTCCGACCAGCTCTTTTCATGGTCCACCGTCTCCTGATACCCCAAACCTGCTTGCGTTCTGTTTCTTTTTGTTTACTGGGCTTTCGTTTGGGAGTTGAATGGGCAACGATCACCGATAATGTGCTCGTTTGTCAATCATTTTGTTTGTTCATGACCGATGTTTTAGTTGAAGGAAGCGCTTTGTCGCGGCGGGGACCACATCGCCCCATCCCAGAGGGCGCAGTCTTTGAAATGGGTAGGGCAGGAGAAAGGCTTCATCTTTCCGGTTGGTACCGCTGGTTAGCTTGAGGATCAAAGGTGGTCGCCATATGGCCGGAGATGGGCAACTGGAAGTGGTCTTCTGCACTAAGCCCGTTGAGACCGGTGGCCATCAGATGCACGTCGTATTCCCCCGGCTGCGTGTAGGTATGGTTCACTTCACTGCCCTCCAGGGTCACACCGTCGCCGAAATCCCAGTGATACGAGAGCACGGCTTCGCTGCCCTTGCCATGGGCCGCAAAACTAAGCGTGGCTCCCGCATTCCCGGCGGAAGGGTGCTCCGTGGTCACGCGGGGAGCAATCGCGGGGATGCGAGCGTCGACTATTTTCAGTACCCGCACCGAATGAGGCGGCTGATGAAAGGCCACGATGCCGGCGGCTCGAGCAGGGATCTTCTGATTGTCCAGTACATCCGTAACCATGTACTCGCCCGTCGCAGGCAATCCAGCGGTTGAGAGATCGATGGAGCGGTCGGTCTCCTTGTCGGTCCAGTTAAAGACAGTGAGAATGCTTTGCCGGTCTTCCTCCTTAAGGAAGAAGACGCTCGGCTGAGCGTCCTCAGCTGTGAAATTCATCAGATCTAATGGAAGCGATGCCCGTCCCAGCCGAACCATCTGAATCAGTTCCGGATTCTGAATCAGCGCAAGGCGCTCCGGAGCCTTCGACAGCGACGGAAGATCATCTCCGATCTCGAGCATCCCGCCGGAAACGGCAGCGAGTGCGATCGACACTCTGGCCTCATCCAAAGTAACTGGCTGAGTCCCCCCATGCCGTGTGTGATCGGCAATGGTTTGCGTCGATACCGTAAAGGCATCCGGATCGGTGACAAAGAAATTGCGATTCATGTAGTACCGCGCCGCGATTCCAGGCGCCGCATCTTTGCTTGCACTGAATGTGTGCCCGGTGTCCAGCGACGTCCGCCCATAATCCACATAACCTACCGGGTTGAGCATCACGCTCCCGTCTTTATCCAAGTAGACGTTGTCGCCAACCGTCTCGCGGATGATCTTCAGCCCGATTCTCTGGGCTTCGAGAGCGGTTGTATTCGGTGCGTGGTAGTAACCTTCAATCCCGCTATCGTCCATGAAATCCATCTTGATGTAACGGATACCCCAGTCCTTCACCAGCGTGGAATAAGTCTTTCGCAGATACTCCTGAGCCTCTGGGTTCGTAGCGTCCAGCACGAATAGCTGATCTTTGCTGCGCGAGACCGTGCCGGCATGGATCGGCTGACCTTGTCCGTTTCTCACCAGCCAATCCGGGTGATTCTCATATACCCAGGAGCGCTCTGATACTTCAAAGGGAGCAGTCCAGATGGCCGGAACCAGCCCCAGGTCGCGCACCTGGTGCTCGAGTGTAGCCACACCGTTAGGAAAGTGAGTCGCATTTGGGGTGATGTATTCTCCCCTTGCGTATTGGTAGCCTTCGTCCATGTGGAAGACGTTGTAGCCGAGCGATTTCAGATGCTCCGCTTCCCACTCAGCATTGGTCAGAGCCGCTCCCTCATTTAACCCGAAATAATAAGCGGTCCAACTCCACCAGCCCATCAATGCAGGGGCCGAGGTTCTGGCATGATGAATCTGTCGAATCAGAGAGCCATAGGTTTCGAGTTGGTGATGGTAATCCGTGGCCAGGCTGAAGAGCACACGCTCTGACGATAGCTCCTCGCCAGGCGCAACCGGCAGGCTCAATTGCACCTGATCCTCTGCCGCGGAATGCTTGAGAGAGTTTTCCTTCTCCAGTTCGGTCGTCCCGGTCGAATCGACCTCGTAGGCCGCGGGATGAACTGCGCTGCCGGAGGAACCGAGATGAAGCCGCAAAATAGTGAGAAACCGGTCCGAAGTGAGCGCGCCCATAAACCAGCTCTCATGGCTGCGGCGATTGTAGATAAGCTGACTGCCAACGGCACGATGCATCTGCTGGTCGGCATTATCAGGATCGGTATTTGCAAGATCGCGGATGGTAATGCCCGGCCGGTCCTCACTGAAACTGTCGGAGAGAACTCGATCGTCGAGGGTCGATCCTCCCAGCTCGACGATCGATCCTTCTGTGGCCTCCAGGGAACGAATGCTCTCGACGTGAATGGCCTTTCCAGTTGTATTCCGAACCGTTACCTGGATGTCGCCGAAAGGCTCGCTCGAGTAAGCGCGCAGGTGATAAATCAGGTCTGGTTGCCCGCTCGACCCCGAGTAGGTCACTTGCCAGTCCGTCGCCTCCCCCAGAAATCCCTGAGCTGGAGAGTGCTCGACCGCATGTCGAGGATAATCGGCAGCATGAAGCCAGTGTCCATCCACCTCAGCCCCGACTCCCGCCCGCAAGGCAGGCAAACTCGATCCTGGCATCGCGATCGTGTATCTGCCGTCTGCCTTGTTCACAGTGATTTGCAAAGTGTGGTTTGCGCCAGACGATTGCGCCCGGAGCGCCGTTCCACCGCTGCCGACAAGCAGCAGAAATGCCGTAAGCCGGACCGCATTCATTCCAATTTGCCTGATCCAGTCGCTGTTCATCGAATCCTCCGTTGAAGTTGCGCTGTGTCGCGGCCGTTTCCTCCGCCAGACCCGCGAGGCCATCCAGAGACTCACGGTAGAATCGCCTTGATTCCCGCGATCTCGCAAAAATCGATCAGCGTCGGATATAGCTCTTCGCCATAGCCTAGGCAGGCGTATTCATTCGTCCACGACTGAAGTAAGCGGTCGATATCACAATGCGCGGTCACGAAACCGTGGGGCCAGAACGGGATGCCGCATTCGTTGAGCCGCTTTTCGATCTGATCCGGCGCGGGCTCGAAAATGCTGGCTCGAGTAACGACCATTTGAAACTCTCCGTTCACTCTGCCGAGCCGAGCCAATACTCCTTCTCCCACTTTGCAGATCAACTTTACCGAGAGTCCGCCCGCTTCGCCTTCAGTCGGAATACCGTGTTCCGAGAACCCAGCCGGACCCAGCTTGCTAGCCAACGAAGGGGGACAAGCCCCATCGCCGATGATCTTGATTTCTCTGGTCTTCTTATCAATGTGCTGCAGGTCGCCGTAATACACCCGCTCTCTGCTCAATTTGGTGAGCAGGAGAACGGTTAAAGCGGTATTGAAATCGCCCAGCGTAGAGGTGCCAACTCCGTCCTCAAGCATCATGCTCTGCGCAAAGCAGCTGGCAGAGTAATCGCCGGCCAGGCCAGGAAAGGATTGAATCGTGTAGAAATCAAATTTTTCCTTCGCGACAACTTGTTTTAAGGCTAGATATAGACGCATCGAGCGCTCGGTCACCGCGTTTCGATCCGGTTGCTTGCCAAACAACTGCTTCAGCCTCGGTTGCAGCTCATCCAGTTGCTTCGCCGAGATTGCTTCCGCGGCTTGCCTCACCTCCGTCGTATCTCGGGAATCGATGTCGACGCCAAACATTCTCATCCATTGGGAAGGATCGGCAACCCCGCAGGTTTGCCCCATCCCGCGGCCACCAAATGTGCCGATGGTCGACATGTTCAAGAAGTTCTTCAGGTGAGAAGCCCGGGCGTAGTCGACGATCTGGCTGACAGTGTCTGGTTCCTCCACGCTTCCGTATACGAATTTGTGCCGCACACCGATTTCGAGCAAACCGCCGTGCAGCACCAATCCGCCCACCGGCCTCCAGCCCTGAGAGCCGGGGTGCGTCCACAGAAGTAAGCCTTTCCCGCTTGCGCAGTAGTCGCGAATAGCGCCAACCATGTGTGCCGCCCAAACCCAGGTTCCGGAAAACAGCACGACCGCGTCAACGGCGTCATCGCATTTCATTTTCTTGAATGCGGCCCGAGCCTCTTCTTTGCTGGCGACCACGATGCCGTGCTCAATGACGTTAAGACCCGCCGCAACCAGTGCACTCTGGGCGCGCTGCACCAATGCGTCATCAATGAATGGCGTACCCATTGGGTCTTTTAGACCATCTTTGTGAACTCCAAAAACTATGAATCCGACTGTCGCTTGTATCACTGTTCCTCCCGTTGGCCTCTTGAGCTTTCAGTGCTTGTGATCGCGGTGAGCGCTGAACGCAGTTGACGGTATTTCTTAGCTTGTTGTGCATAGGCTGCCGCAATCGCATCGTCGGCTGATACCGTAGAAACATCGCGGACCATGAGTTCCACGGCTTCCCGGAAGCTGCTGTATTCTCCGGATGCCACGCCGGCAAGGATGGCCCCGCCCAGACATACCGCCTCCGGACACTTCATCACATGAAGCCGCCGGCCCGATAAAGCAGCTCGCAGTTGAAGTCCCAGAGCCGACCGCGAGCCTCCGCCTGTGACGTAGATGTCCCGAAACTCTCCGACCGCGTTGCTCAGAATTTCACTCATCTGTGACATTTCACAGGCGAGTCCTTCGAGAATACCTTTGTAAATCTGGCTGCGTGTCGTGTTCGCGCTCAAGCCGGAAATGATTCCGCGCGCGTGCGGGTTGAAATCAGGATTGCAGGTACCGATCAGATTGGGAGTAATGCAAAGACCGGTTGGGCCCGCCGCAGCTTCTCGTTCCAGTGTCTGGTAGTGAAGAGATTCCGCGGAAGATCGATCTCCGCCTGGAGTGAGTGGTTTGTCGCTGTGCGCCTCTCCGTCCGCTTCTCCGTCCACTTCTCCGTACGCCTCCCCGTACAACAGATCGTGGAACCACTTGATCATGATTCCCGACGGAAAATAAGCGAGTGTGACGAACTTGTCTGGAACCACGTGACAATAAGAGTTGAGAGAAGCGACAAGCGCCGCAGCGGTTAAGCTGGGCTGGTCGGAAACCGCCAGCAGACATTCGTAAGTGCCCATCGAGTCGGCCACGCGGCCAGGGCCGATCGCGCCCACTCCCAATGCACCGCAGGGTTGGTCGTGCCCTCCCAGCACCACCATCGCTCCTGGCGAGAGACCGAGTTGGCTGGCGGCGGCTGCATCTAGTTTCCCAGCGATCGTTCCTGCGGGTACCGGAGCCGGCAGGCATTCGGTATTTATTTCCGTGGCGGCGAGAATTTCTTCGGACCAACGCCGCTGCCGTATATCAAATGCCAGATAGCGCGAGGCCAGCGAATAGTCGATGTAAGCCGGTAGCCCTAGCCGCGAAAGAACATAGCCAATCACACTGAGGAAACAAACTGAGGACGCAAACATTTCGGACCGGTGCTTGCGCAGCCATAGAACCTTTGGAACCGGATACATGGGATGGGCGACCAGCCCGGTGATTTCGAAAAGTCGTTTTCTTCCAAGTGTTCTTTCGAACCACACCGTTTCTTCCGTGGCTCGATTATCTTGGTTGAGAATGGCCGGAGCGATCGCCTCGTTACTTCCATTTACCGGCACGAAAGTTTCGCCATGCGAACTTAGCGACAGGGCCCGAACGGGATCAGAAAGATCTTTGGATACAGCCTGCGAACAACGGCACACCGCTTGCCAAAAGAGCTCCGGATTGATCTCTGCCTGCGAAAGCGCAGGAAACGCTGGTGTGTAGGAGCAGGCATGCTGGGCAAGCATCTCGCCCGTTAGCGCAAACACCACCGCTTTGCATCTACTCGAACCGATATCAATGGCAAGCAAACTCATAATGGGCTTCGATTCCTGCTTGCCGCATCGCGAAGACGCGTCATCGAAACTGGCGGGAACATTCGATGCAGCCCCGCGTTTCTTTTGAATTCCTCAACGATCGGCACGATTCAAAGGAACTTGTCCGCCACGACTGAAACCTTCCGGCCACGAACTCCGGACTCAACTATATGGATCTTTCGGTGGGCAATGGAGACACTCGCTACGCCACGAAATGTTGCCGGCACTTCGAACAACAAAATCAGAAACCGAACTTGAGCCTTGGATCTGGCCGGGAGCCAGCGATAGGTCGGCTCTCCGAACAGCGGGCCTTGCTCGATGGTCTCGCGTCGCGGAATCGCGAACGGAGTTGTGCTGAACTCCAGCCCTCGACAGAACGTTTTTCCTCGCCAAGGCGCTGCGGTCCGGTTATATCGTTCCTCCCAGTTGCCTACCCAAGGGAAGTCTGCCCGGCGAAATGCATACACGACCAGAAGCTTCAGGCGCGGGTTACAGGCCGCGATGAAGCCAATCGGAAGCTCCGGATTCAGCAATTGCGCGGTGTAGTGTCCGAACCGTCGCGCGGGCGTGGTGCGCAGGTTCATCCGCCTGTGATCTTTGGTCGGTGCGTTGGGCCAGCTAAACTCAGCATCCGGCTGAAGAAGACTTCGAGGGCTGTAGCTGCCCGGACAAACCTTCGCTCGCGTTGCCGGCATGTCGAACCAGGTGACACCGGTTTCCAGAAACGGTGGCCCGAAGGTTACATGTTCGTTCCACGAAATAGGCCGGTCGTAAGGGCTGAGATTGACCGCCTCTTCTTCGCAGTAAATCACCGGATTAACGCGGTCAAGCGTTAGCTTTCTGCTAAAACGGATCCGAGCTTCGGGAAGCGTGAGGCCATATTGCAATTGTGGTGGCGACGACTGTGCGTGCTCCTGGATCGCCCACTTCAACGCGGGCGCTTCGCCGTGGGTAGTCAGCCCTGCAGCCGCCTCTTCCCGCGAGGGTGGCCCGAAGTGATCAAAGCTGAGGCTGTGGCCCGCAATGCCGGCAAGTAACCTGCCATCTGGCGACCCTCCGTAGGTGCGCGCATGTCTCCCAACTGCGTAATGGGCTGGATCGATAGTCACCCATGGCGGCCGCCATAGGGGGTTCACGCCGGTACATGCGTTTAGATTCAACTCGCAGATATGCCCTCCGCCTGCCAGAACTGAGACATATCCCCAATCTGCCCGCAGGCGAAATCCGGAGCGGCCGTCCATCACGTTCTGTTTGCGGAAAGCCGCCTGCGCATGGGAGCCCGTCGTCATCTCGTGATAGCTTGGAATTCCGCCGTTGGAGCTGTGTCAAGAGCAGCGCGCGCTTGTTCAAGAAATCTGCTCATGTTGTCGGCCTGAAAGACATTGCGGCCAAAGAAGACGCCCGCCGCTCCCGCGGCCGCAACTTCACGGACCACATCGAGTGCGTGCTTGTCCGACGCATGCCGGCTTCCACCGAGAACCAGGATTGGTATGGGACATTTTTCCACCACCGAACGCATTGAGGCTGGATCGCCACTGTAATCCGTCTTAACAGCATCCGCCCCAAGCTCGGCTGCCATGCGAGTGTGCAGGTTCAGCCACTTGGGGTCGCCTGGATGCTGCACATCCTTCCCCCGTGCCAGAGCTTCAACAATCAGCGGGATTCCAACCTGTTCGCATTCGCGGGCGATTTCGGCGTTGCGAGTGATCTCCTTCATTTCGAACTCGGTATCGCCAGTCCCGACGACGAGATAGGTGAGAACCGCATCCGCGCCGTGTCGTAAGGCTTGTTCGGGGTGTGCGACCAGCGAACTGTAGAGCGCACCGTTTCCATTTTCCTCGAATGCAGACCAAACCGTGGTCCAGTCGAGGCGGGCAATCAAGCTCGGGAGCGGGCCGAATATTTTCGAGTTCGCGAATTGGCGAATCAAGCCAAGATTCAGCAGCAACGCATCGACGTTGGCCTGGGCAAATTGGCGAATCTTTCCTAGGGGGTCTTCCGTTCCAGGAATCGGGCCCAGTACCAAGGCATGATCGAACGCCACCACCAGCGCTCGGTGTTTCGAGCCTCCGAGCACACGATTCAAGCGAATCTTCTTGCCGCAATCACTCACAGTTCCCTCACGTCCTGGCTGAACTTCAAGGCCGACTCAAATTATCTTCGTATGTGAGCGATTGTCAACCTAATATGTTCATTTATGCCGCCCTCTGCGCGTTTCTTGCAGCTCCGCGACCACAACTTCGACACCCGCTTCCCGCAGTCCCTTGATGTGTTTTGGATCCGTGCCAGAGTCGGTTATCAGAACGTCGATGTCGGACACGGGACCGACGTAGGCAAAGCTCTGCGTGCCAAACTTACTGTGATCGGCCAACGCGATCCTGGTCTTGGCCGCTCTCGTGATCATCTTCTTGATCTGTGCCTCGGCGTGGTTTGCGGTGGAGACTCCATACAAAAGATCGATTGCGCTGACCCCCAAAATCGCTTTGTCCAACCGGATTTCGGAGAGCGCACGCTGCGCCCATTCGCCGGAAAAATAGAAGGTGTCCTTTTGAAGATCGCCCCCGGTGCACAGCACGGTCACGCCGGAGCTTCTTTGCAACTGGCAAACAATCGTGGGCGAGTTTGTCACTACGGTAAGCCGATTCCGCTGATTCAGGCCACGGGCCAGCTCATACACCGTGGTGCTGCCCTCAAGAAAGACAGTTTCGCCGTCCAGCACCAAACGCTCAGCCTCGCGCGCAATCGCTTGTTTTTCATTGCTATGGCTATGCGATAACGTCTCATAGGAAGGTTGGAAGCTGGTGCTGGACATGCGGGAAACCGCTCCCCCATGAGAACGGACCAGTACACCATCTCGCTCGAGCGCTGCCAAGTCTCGCCTTACGGTCGCTGCGGTAACCCCCAGAGCGGAACAGAGGTCGGAAGCAGTAACGGTGCGTTGACCGGAAAGTATCTCTCGAATGCGAAATCTGCGTTCTTCCGCGAGCATGATGTTTACGCTCTCCTGACTTCCCAACCGGTGCGAATCAGCGTGCCGACCAGCCTGCGGATTCGTAATTCCGCGGCACCCATTCTATTGGGGACTTCGATGATTTGTATCGCAAAAAGTGAATCTTTGCAGTCTCAATCGATCAGAAACAAACAATTCGATTGACAAGCGGACAAGCGGTCGGTAGATTCGCGCCATTGTAACCGGAAGGACGCAGCCGATATCGAAGTGCGGCAATAACATAGCTGGAAAAACGGGTAGCTCCAGCACAAGACGAGTGCAGCGAACGCGTAGGGGTCCAAATTTGCGTAAGGAATCGTAATGATGCATCGTGGACCTCTTGCGATCTTGCCCACCTATGGCAATGAAGACTGAAACAGATCCCCACCTGACGCGCGCCTTCGGTCTAGTTCATGCCACAGCCCTGAACATCTCCAACATGGTCGGGATCGGGCCTTTCATCACGATTCCCCTCATGATGTCTTCCATGGGCGGCCCGCAGTCCATGCTGGGCTGGCTGACGGGAGCGCTCATCGTAATTTCCGACGGTCTGATCTGGAGCGAACTGGGGGCGGCGTTGCCCGGCTCCGGCGGCAGCTACCATTTTCTTCGCGAGGCTTACGGCCATCAAAGTTGGGGTCGCCTGATGGCTTTCCTTTTCATCTGGCAATTCGTTGTGAGTGGGCCTCTGGAAATCGCATCCGGGATGATTGGATTCGGAAACTATTCCACCTACCTCTGGCCGGGATTGAGTGGTCGAGGCCAGCAATACGTCGCCGTGGCCGCCGGCCTTGGGGCTTTGTTTCTCTTATGCCGGCAGATGACATTCCTGCGCAAGGTTACCATCGCTCTTTGGGTGGGCACGGCACTCGCGATGGTGACCATCATCGTCGCTGGTTTTTTCCACTTCCATGCACCTAGGGCGTTCGATTTTCCTCCCGGAGCAATGGCCTTTAATCGTGGCTTCGTGCTCGGTCTGGGCAGCGCGACTCTGATCGCGGTGTACAACTATTTGGGATATTACGATGTGTGCTACATCGGTGACGAAGTGCAGAATCCCTCCTACGTCGTGCCGCGCTCGATTCTGTATTCGCTCGCAGTCTGCTGTGTGGGATACCTCGCGCTGCATCTCGCCTTGATCGGAGTGGTGCCGTGGCGGGAAGGAATCCATTCGAACTTCATCGTTTCCGATTTTATGGAGCGCCTGTACGGCAGGGGCGCGGCAATCGCAGTAACAATTTTCGTTCTCTGGTCGGCCTTCGGCGCCGTGTTCGCGCTTCTCCTGGGTTATTCACGAATTCCTTATGCGGCAGCCATCGACGGCTATTTCTTTCGTCCCTTTGCGCAACTGCATCCCACGAAAAACTATCCGCAAGTTTCCCTTCTGGTTCTAGGTGTCGTCTCGATTGCGTTCGCGTTCCTCAAGCTTGAATGGCTGGTGACCGCATTGATCACCACCAGAATCTTGGTGCAGTTTCTCGGGCAGTTATTTGCGATTCCACTCTTGCGGCGAAAGTTACCCGACAGCGCGCGGCCTTACAAGATGTGGTTTTATCCCGTCCCTATGGTCATTGCGTTCTTTGGATGGGCGTATGTCTTTCTGACTTCGGGCTGGCGTTACATCATGATCGGATTATTGACGCTACTCACCGGTGTTCTGGTTTTCTTCATCTGGGCGAAGTGGAAAAATACATGGCCGTTCAACCCAAGCCAGGAGAATTCATGAGGGTACGTAATCGTGGTGGTTTTAGCTTCTCCAGAGAATTGTCCGGCGCAATCCGTTCGTTGGAGGTCGGAGTCCTCCTGCTCGCCTGCCTGCTGATCCTCGTGGAAGGCAGTTCGGGATCTTCCGGTCAGGCGGGGACTTCTCAGGTAGCTGTTCATGGCGATGGCTTATCCGTGGTCGTTCAACCAGGCGACGGCACCTACGAAATCCAGACAGGAATCAGCGGACACACCGTCATTCACGCAAGAGTAGCGGCCGAGATCGATCACAAGTGGGTCCAATCAACGGATTACCCGAAGCATGAGATAACTCAATCGAACTTTGAGGATGCTCTCGGACGCGGCACCAAAATTACAATCACTTCCTCCGGACTTCCTAAGTTCGCTGATCTTGCATACACAGTTCAAATCTACGATGCGAGAGCTTTTGGTGTCATCGAGGCTGAGGTACAGAACCACAGCGCCAATCCGGTAACCATCCAAAGTATCCGAAGCGTCGAGGCCATCGGAGACAAAATCATCGATCTCGGAAGCCTGCAGAGCGCCGACCGAGTTCTTTCGGACAGCTTCAGTGAGGACTGGCCGCCGTTGCAGATTTACGATTTAGGAAAAGCTCCCAATGGAATGCACCGGGCCGTGGGCAGCCAACTCATCTACAACCGGGAGAGCAAGGAGAGCCTGTTCCTTGGGGCTCTCACTTCGAACCGCTTCCTGACCATCATTCATTTGCAAACGAAGCCTTCCTCTCCGAACGGCCCCGCCATCGCTTCGTACACGGTCGATTCAACCGGAACTACTGAGATACAAGCAACCGATCCCGAATCCGGTCTGCGCGAAGGGCCTGCAGAAAACCTGATCGAATTAAGCGTTCCCCTGCCCGCAGGCGAATCAATGACTTCAGAACGCATGATGTTTGCAACCGGAAAAGACTATTCCTCGCAACTTGATCACTATGGCACCGTGATCCGAGAGCTGCACCACGGCCGCGTCAGCTCAGACAACCTGCTGGGATGGTGGAGTTGGACGGCTTTTTACACGAAGATTACCCAGGGCACTGCGCTAACGAATGCTCAATGGCTGGCCGAGCACCTGAAGGCGGTCGGCTACGACTATTTTCATTTCGACCTGGGTTACGGATACTCTCGTGGCGAATATGCGACGCCCAATGCCTCTCAATTCCCCGGTGGCATGTTGGACCTTACTCATCGCATTGGCCGACTGGGATTGAAGGTGGGAGTTTGGACGGCGCCTTTTGAGGTAGGCGAACGGGCCTGGATCTACGAGCACCATAAAGATTGGCTGGTGCACAACGCACACGGCGATCCGATTTCAATTGGAGACGCTGAAGAGGTGAAGGGCGAACGCCTGTTCGTGTTAGACGTCACTCATCCCGATGCCCAGGAATATCTTCGACAGATCTATCGCACGCTGGTCCGGGAATGGGGTGCGCGTTACATTAAGCTCGACTTCATGGACAACACGGCGATCGAGGGTTATTACCATCGCCCGCACACAACGGCACTTGAAGCGCAACGCATCGGACTCGAGGTTATCCGCAAAGCGGTCGGCGAAGACGTGCTCCTCGATAAAGATGGGAGTCCGATGTTGAATCCTGTCGGTCTGGTCGATGAAGGCCGTATATCCCAGGATACGGGTCATGCCTTTCTCCGCAGCAAGGAAGCCGCGCCGGGCATCGCGGCGCGTTATTACATGCATCGCAATTTTTTCATCACCGACCCCGATGCGTTCACGGTTTCCCGGCAGCTTCTTGAAGAGAGAACCATTCAAGCTCCGCTTACATTGAACGAGGCTCAGGTTTCGATCGCGATTGCGGCGGTTTCTGGAGGAATGTTCGAAATTGGCGACGATCTCCCAACCCTCGGGAGTGATCCCGAACGCATGGCTTTGGTCAGGAATCCTGATTTGCTTGCCATGGCAAAACTTGGGCAGGCTGCTGTGCCTCTGGATCTCCTCACCTACACAGATAAGGATGAGCAACCGAGTGTTTTTCTCCTGCGCGAAGACCAGCGTCAATCTATCTTGACGGTCTTTAACTGGACGGAGCAGCCGAGTTCCCGATCTTTCACTTTTTCCGATCTGAAGCTCCCGGCAGGCCATTCCTACGAATTGTCTGATTCGTTCGCGCCAGATCAGCCGCTAGCGATGAATGGTGAAACGCTTCGCCTGGACCATCAACCGGCGCACTCCGTCAAGGTGATCAAGATTATTGACACGTCGGTTGCGCTGGCCGCACCTTCGATTACTCTCCAACTTCCGTCTCAGGCAAAAATCGGGGAAGAGATTGGGTTCTCCTGCCTAGTGACTAAAGGTGGAGTTCCCGCTCTCGCCTATCATTGGGATTTCGGCGATGGAGTGCTCGCCGATGGCGCTGACGTTACTCATGCATATACCGCCGCCGGAAACTACACAGTGCGGTTCACGGCGGAAGGCCTTGACACTGAATCCGCAGAGAAGACATCTTCGATCGCGGTCAGCGGATCGATGATTCTTCCGCCTCCTCGGCGTTACTCCCCGCCGCTCACCGCAACCGATCATCTTCCAGCCTCTCCTTCAAAATAAGCTCGGAGTTGCCTGAGAGTGGAATCGGGAAACGGCGCGGGTGCTGGCGGCATCCGGCGACGCAGCAGACATCGCGGTAGCTGCCCGCAGAGCCGTTCAACTTCTTGACACCCGGTCCGACCGCGCCAGCGATCCGTCCCGCCAGCTCCTCAAAATGGTCTGGCCGCAGGATTTTACAACAAATCGGGTTTCGTTATAGTGGCGACAAGAACTTCAGTCGGGCTCTGTACAACTCACAGAGACGGTGGAATGCCGCGAGCCACAAGGGGCGGAGATCGCTGCCATACGCGATTCTGGTCCACGCGATTTCGTATCAAGCACGCCCGCTCTGCGACTGATTGATGTAGGTCACAGATCCGAACTCACGACAACTCGACTGCAACTTAGCACAGCAAATTCTCAGCTTCAAAACACCACTCGCAAGGCGAACTGCATGAAGCGAGGCGTGGTAAGTGTTCCGAGATATCTGCCGAACTGTGCCGCACCGTAGGAGAGCGAGGGTTGCGCTCCGCGCACGTCGTAGCGCACCGAGTTGGTGGCGTTGAAGGCTTCCCATTTGAACTCCATACGCCGCCCCTCACCCAGCGAGAATTCCTTGGCCACTCCGGTATCGATATCGAACATGCCCTCGCCGATCACGCTATTGCGTACGCCGGATTCGCCTGGCCATTCTGGACGGTAGGCCGCCAGCGCGGCTGCCGGATCCTTGAAGATGTCGGGGCCGCTCACGCCGTCCACAACGACGTTTTTGGGATTGGATGCCACCGGAGGCGGTCCGTTCGGCTCGGCGTCACCTTCGATGTTCCAGTTGGTGGCCCAGGTGAAGCCGTTGTCAATGGTGATGGGGAAGCCGCTGGTCACGCGGAATATGCCGGAGACGTGCCACCCGCCAATTATGCCGTTGACCACCGGGTTCGCGTTTCCCATCAGCGCCTGGCCTTTGCCGAACGGCAGGCGATAGACCAGGTTCGCATTGATCTGGTTGTAGGCGTTGAAATCGGAGAGCCCGCGCAACGCCAGCGGATCCCACGAATTGATGACAATACCGCCGCCGTTCAAGTCGTTGCCCGTTCCGCCGGTTCCTTCATACGGACCAATTCGTTCCGCGGCCGAGGCTTCGTCGAACGATTTCGAAAACGTGTAGTTGAACTGCCCTTGCAGGTTGGCTCCCCAGCGGGCGTTGTAGGTCACCTGCAGAGCGTTGTAGTCGGAAGTGCCGATGTTGCGCCACGCGTACAGCGAACTGAACTGGTCGTGGTAGAAGGCGTACGGGCCCAACTTTGAGTTCGGGAGCGCGGAACTCAATTGGAGTATGGAGTTGGGCAAATCCAGATATTTTAAAGTTAAGGTTTCATTGTGCGAGAAGCAATTCCAGAGTTCATAGATATTTTGTGTGGCCGTCGGATTGGCCGGGAGAGTGCCGCTGGTAAGCGCTGTGTTGCAATTCAGGCCGTTGTTGGTAAGCGCGTTTTGCGTCGCCACCCCAGCCCAGCCTGGAAAGAGATTCTCGAAATACGGAACGGGAGCCACGCTATTGACGTCCGTGCCGAAGCCCGTTGACGATTGCGGGTTGGGTGCAGCAGCTAGCTTCGATAACATTGTAGCTGATGGGAAATATCTGGTGTTGCTCGTGGGATCGTTCAAGTTTGTAGGCATGGCCATATCCACTTGCATCGGCAACCGCCTCCCGACACTGCCCACATACGCAACCTGGAGCGAGGAGCGGGAGGTAATCTGGCGCGCCAGCGAGAAATTGAACATGTGCGTATAAGGCGTCTTCACCGACTGGTCGAGCCCCCAGTTGATGGCAAAGGCGGTGTTGCTTGGGACGTTAGGGAAACCGCCTGCTGGCGGGGGGCCGAACAAACACCCCGGATTGTTTAAACTCGCGCACGGCGGAGGCAGGCAGGACTGGCCGGAAGACCCCGGAATGAGACAGGTAAAGCGGGGCGCGGTGGCAGCCGTCACCGAACCAGCGGAGTTTCCGAGTCGCGTGGAGAGCCCGAAAGAACCATTTTGGTCAAAGCTGTTCACGATGGGAACACCGAAGTGGTCGTACATAACGCTGTAGCCGCCGCGGATCGTGAACTCGTCCTTTTTCCCAAGAATCTTCGAGACCCAACCCTCGCCGGTATCGGGCGCCCAGGCCACGGCAATCCGCGGAGAAAAATCCTTGTGGTCCCAGTTCCACAGGCCCGGACCGTGATTGGCGGGCCCGCCCAGGATGAAACCAATTTCCCCGGCGTTGTTGGCCGGCTGGCCAGCCGTAGCCAACGCGGCGCTGCGGTTGAACCAGTCAGCGACGTTTTGGTTGGTGCATCCGCCGAAGGAGTTCTCTACGCAGGGTGCGACCTGGTATCCGTTGGTTTCGTAAGGCGGAGCTTCCAGCACCCAGCGCAGGCCATACGTGACGGTCAAGCGGTGGTTGACTCGCCAGCTGTCCTGACCAAAGAACTCATAGTCATCGATGGCGTAATGGCGGTTGATCGCTTGGCCCTGGGGAAGCGCGCTGCCGTTGTGCGCAAAGTTATAAATGCCGTCCCCTTCGGCAAGAATACCCATTACGATCCCGGTCGCGCTGTCGTAGTTTGGACCGAAGTTGCTGTCCACCGCAGGGTAGCCGTTGTTGGCCGGATCCAGCGGGCTGGGGCTGCCAGGATAGGCGATCCCTCCCGTGTTGAGATAGACCACATTGGTCTGAACGTCGGAGAACGAGTTCAGGTAGCTAAGGTGGTTGTCGCGAATCAGAAACATGTCGGTGCCGAACTGAAACGTGTGATTTCCCCGCGTCCAGCTCAAACTGTCGCTGAATTGGTTGATGGGCACAAAAGCAGTCGTAGGGCGAGTGAAGGGAACGAGGCTGTCGATCCCATTCATAAAAACTCCCGGATACACAGACGTACCACCGTATTGCTGTCCCTGGCGGACGAAGCCCCAGTGGAAATCATTGATGAGCCTGGGGTTGATGAGCGAGGTGAGTCCAATCGTTAGGCCCTTGCTGTCATCCAGTAAGTTCGTAACAGCCGGCTCTCCGGGGAACTGTTCCACTCCTGGTTCCTTGAAATTTTGCATTTCTCCGCGTGCAAATAAGGTTTCCGTGCCGCTCGACGTGATGTGCCAATCGAAACGGGAAATGTAGGTGTTGAAGCTGCGGTCAACGTTTGGGGAGAAGCGAAACCCGAAAGTATTCGAACCATCGCCGGCGGTGAAATCATTAGGCTCTTTATATTGCTGGAGGAGGGTCAAGACCGCCTGATTGACACCAATTCCCAACGGGTCCATCTGCTTGATTTGAGTCGGTCCGAGCGCATAGTAGCCGGGTTGAATGCCGCTCACTAGGTTGACTGTGCCGCCGGGACATGTGGCCGTGTCCAGGCTGCCGTTCGGGAGCGTTTGACATTCGTACACCAAGTCGCCCGCGCGCAGAGTATCGCTGGGCACGTTCCGCAGTGTGCTGCTGCCCTCGGCATCGCGCCGCCCTTCATAGTTTGCGAAGAAAAAGAGCCGGTTCTTCATGATCGGCCCGCCGACCGTGACGCCAAAGACGTTGCGCAGGAGTTTCGGCGCCGTATTGGATTGGCCGGCGATTAACTGGGACTCTTTCAAGAACGGATCATTGGCACTGAAGATGGTGTTGCGGTTGTACTCATAAGCTGACCCATGAAAGGCGTTGGTTCCGCTCTTGGTGACCAGCGAGACCTGCCCGCCGCTGGAATAGCCGGTATCAGCATTGGAGTTGGCGGTGGTGACCCGGAATTCCTCCACCGAGTCGGGCGGCGTATTCAGGACACTGGTAAAAGCATAACCATTATTCTGGTCGTTGACTCCTATGCCGTCGAGCGTGATGTTCGATTGGTCGCTGCGCACGCCATTCACCGCACCGCTCCGCGTATCCGTCGCTTCATTCGTCTCCGCGGCTCCCCCCAAATACGCTACTCCAGGCTGCAGGCTGAGGAGATAAGCCACGTTACGGTCGGCAATTGGCAATTCCGAGATTTGGTTTTCCTGGATCGTGTTGCCGAGCGAGGCGTCGGTGCGGTTGATGAGCGGCGCCTGGCCTTCAACCTCTACCGATGTCGCCACACCCGCAACCCGAAACTGGATGTTTACCGTGGAGGGCGTTTTGACCACGAGCGTAACTTTCGACGCCACATACGGTGCAAAGCCGCTTGCTGTTGCCTCCAACTGATAGTCACCCGGAGGCACATCCAGGAACTGGTAGAGCCCCGACCCGTTGCTTGTGGCAGTCCGCTGCAACCCGTTGGCGGTGTCGGTCAAGGTAATCTTCGCGCCGCGAACACTCGCGCCAGTCGAGTCAGTAACGCTGCCATTCAGCTGGCTCGTTGATTGCGCCATCGCCAACGCGGCCAGGAACGCCAACACGGCGAACACCCAAATCGCGCGCCTTGTCTTCTGCATGCATCGCACTCCCAACTGGTACCACGCGTGGTGCTGCCCGCTGCTCGCTCGCTGCTGGATTCGCGTCATCGACATTGCCTCCGAGGTAGAAGCCAACGCCGGGGCGAAAAACACGTGAGAAGAAATCACACGTGTGTTCTTCTCCCCGCGTCCGCTTGCGTTTTTTCGATTCCCTTTACCGGTGCTGGATCGACCAGATAAGACCCTTCTTGTCCCAGGAAAGACCTTTCCTGTCCCTGATAGAACCGCTCTTGTCCCGAGTGGCCGGGATTATACCTGAAGATCGAACCGAAGTTCATGGAGAAAAATCTGATCGCTGAACGGTGTTTCTTGAATCGACGGGAGGGGCGAGGGATAGGAGATTGAATCGCCATGCGATCATGCCGCCGGCACTGCTTCATGCCCTGTCGAATTCCCGGCACTCGTTGCCGCTCCGCGCACTGGGAGCGCCTTGGATTGAGCGGGAGCCTTCTTGGTGACGCGGCAAATCAGTTCTATGGGGGAAGTTCTATGAATCCTGTTACGCTCGCGGTCGCAGCCGCGATGGCGACGGGTTGCTATTTCAATCCCGTGGAAACGTTGTGCCCAGAAAGAGACCGGCGGCGATGGACCCTACAGGCAAGTCCGTCTATGCGGCGAACAACGAAGACATTGGCGCTAGCCCTTAGACCATCGAAAAGACCGGCGACCTTGCTGAAATCAGTGGTGAGGACGCAGACCCGGCAGGAACCGGCTTGGTCCCACTTTTCAGGTATCTTGCTGCTCGCCTTTGCGCAGCTCACGCGCAAGCCACGCCTTGGCCAGGTTCCAGTTGGGCTTCACCGTGGTGCGGGAAACTCCCAGTACTGCGGCAGCTTCGTCAATGCTCAGGCCGCCGAAAAACCGCACCTCGACAAGCTGGGCCTGCTGCGGATCGAATTCGGCGAGGCGGCTGAGAGCCTCATCCAATGCGACGACATCTGCGGCTTTCCCCTTGGAAACTCCAGCCGCTTCTTCCAGAAATACTTTCTCAAAGCCGTGGCCGCGCTTTTGCGCGTCATGGCCGCGGCTGTAGTCGACCAGAATACGCCGCATTAACTGTGCAGCGACGCCCAGAAACTGTTCCCGATTTTTCCAACGAACTTCTCTCTGATCCGACAGGCGAAGATAAGCCTCATGCACCAGGGCGGTCGTCTGCAGGGTGTGATCGCTGCGCTCCCGCCGCAAGTAGCGAGACGCCAAACGCCGCAGTTCCGAGTAGAGCAGCACGACCAACTCGGCCGCCGCCTTGTCATTGCCGACACCGAGTTCACCCAGGAGGGTGCCAACATCTGGTGGCGCATTCATAAGGACCTCGTACGCGATGACCGGAACCAGCGGGAGAAGAATGGACACCGCAGTAGCCGCAACCCTGCGAGCTCAAAGCAAGAAAAAGCTGAGCAAGAAAAATCTGAACACCAGGGAGGGGCCGTTACGAATTCGCGGCGCCGACTCACCCCGGAATCGCGATCTTTGTGGCACCGAAGTATATACCCGTTCAAATGCTAAACCAACGTGGTTTACTGGCAGGTTTTTTGGTGCTCGCTACTCGCTGACGCCGAAAATCAGCACCGCCTCGCAACCCGCACTCACCAAGAATGGACGCCCCCCCGTGTTTTTCCTCGTGTTCATCAAGAAGTTTCTATGAGGAGTTCGCCCCGGAAATTTGCTCATTCACGCCTGCCGCCACCACACCCATACCGCGACCAGCGCTGGAATGAGAAAGATCACCGTGAAGACCGGCAACTCTTCCCTGAGCGAGTAGCCCGCGCGAGCGACTCCGAACCACATATTCACCGCTGCGATAACCAGCCACAGAGGTATGAACAGTCCAGTGGCGAACCTCGTCGCACCTCCTCCGCCCAGCCCGCGGCCGAGTAGCACGCAAGCCGCCAGCAATACCAGTCCCCCACCGATGATCAATGCCGTGCGCATATAGCCCTCCCTAAACCCGCGGACCGCGTGCCCACTGAATAGTGACTTGAACCTGGCCCAGCAATCATGACAGGCAAATCATCGAATGGCCAAGGATGCATTTGCCTCAAACAGAAGTTAGTAGTACAACGGTCACGAATTGAAATATTTCTCGTTTCGTAGGTGTCGTTCCGTTCGAGTACAATCCGGGCTCAGATGGAGGTGTGGGATGAATCGTCTTCTTAGAGAACTTTGGCGGCAGGAACAGGGCCAGGATATCGCCGAGTACGCGGTGATGCTCGCCGTTATCCTGGTCCTGGTGGTGGGTACGATCCGCCTGATCGGAAGCAACGCGAACAACGTATTTTCGAACGCAGCCAGTTCGATTCAGTGATGCTCGCCAGGGCTATTACGCCCTGAAGCCCGCGTCCGGCCAGCGAGGCAACCGCGGCCGGGCCGTGCGCTCGTTGCAGCGCCCCTTCCCGCAACTCATCAACGTCACCGGCTTCACCGCACGGGGTTGCCGTCGGCGTCTATCTTGTGGACTTCGCCCAGGTTCAGCTCGCGGATGCCCGCCTCCACCTTGCTCATGTCTCCCACCACCACCCACACCAGATGGTCCGGCAAAATGTATTTCTTGGCGATTTCGTTGGCGCCGTCGGGCGTAAGGGCCAGCGCTTTCTGGGTGAAGGTGTTGTAGTAGTCCTCGGGCAAACCATACTGCAGGATGGTGCCGTATGCGCCGCCGAGTTGCTGCACCGTTTCAAAGTTGCCGGGCAGTCCGAGTGTGGAATTCGTTTGCTCGTCCTTGAGTTCGTCGGCAGTAACGGGTTTTCCGCCCACGATGGCGGTGTATTCCTTGACCAGCTCCACCATCGATTCTTTGGTTTTGTCGGTCTGCACCGCCGAGATACTTATATACGGACGCTGTCCCCGGGCCGACGGCAACAGCGAGCGCACACCGTAGGACCAGTGCTTGTCCTCGCGCAGATTCATGTTGATGCGCGAGCTGAATTTTCCGCCGAAGATGTTATTCACCAGTTGCAGAGAGATCGCATCCGGATCGTTCTGCGGAGGCGCCAGTTGTGCGCCAAAGATTACGCTCTGCCCCGATCCCGGCCGGTCGATCAGATAGACCACGTCCTTCTCTGGTTCCGCCACTCGCGGCACGGATCGCTGCGGCACATCACCTGATTTCCAGGAAGCCAACAAGCTTTCCAGCTGGGGTTTGATTTCCCCCAGCGTGGTGTCCCCAACCACCAGCAGGGTGGCGTTGTTGGGTTTGAACCAGGTGTCGTGGAACTTCGCCAGGTCGTCGCGCGTCATCTTGCTCACGCTGGCCTCGGTCCCGGTTCCGGTGAAAGGCACCGCATACGGATGTCCCTGGCCATAAAGCAGTGTCGGGACCACACGCAGTGCCATGGCCTGGGGCGTTACCTTCTCGCGCTGGATGCCGGCAATGGTCTCCTTTTGCAGGCGCAGGAACTCTTTCTGCGGAAAGGCCGGATGCAGAATCAGGTCTGCATAAATATCCAGCGACTTGTCCATCGTGCTCTTCAGCGTATTGAGGCTTACCAGGGACCAGTCGAGGTTGGCGCCGGCATTGAAGTTGGCGCTGAGCGACTCCAGTTCTTCGCCAATCTTCAGCGAATCGCGCGTCGGCGTGCCTTCTTCGAGCATGCGCTGCTCAAAGTTGGCCGTGCCGGTCGCACCGGCCGGATCGGCGGAGTATCCGCTGTTCACGATTAAAGTGAAATTCACCACGGGTGCGGTGTGGCGCTCCGCCAGCACAATCTTCAGCCCGTTGCTGAGCGTGGATTTCTGCAACGCAGGCAGCTTGAGCGACATGGGGTCGCCGGGCGCGGGTTCTTTCGACCGGTCGAGTTTCGCCTCAGTCTTGAAGCTGGTGGGATAAGGATGCACCTCCAGCACATAGTCGCCGTCACTAAGCCAGTAGTCGGCCGCCTTCTTTACCGCTGCCGCAGTGGCAGCCTGCACGCCCTTCAGATAGTCTTTGTAGCAATCGGGATTGCCGGTGAAACTCTGGCAGCGCGCCAGCAGATCACTCTTGCCTCCGAAGCCGCCGATGCGTTCCACGATCCGCGCGTAGTTCCCCAGGATCTGCGTCTTTGCCAATTGCAGCTCGGCCGCACTGGGTCCGTTCTTGAGGAAATTCTGCAATTCCTCATCGGCGGCCTTTTCCACCTTACTCAAGTCACCGCCAGGAGTGGCGGTGAGTGTGATATTGAACTGGCCGCCGATCTCATTGGTTGAATTCGAAGCGGTTGCGCTGGTTGCAATCTGATCTTTGTAGACCAGGCGCTTGTAGAGCCGCGATGTTTTGCCCCGTCCGAGTATTCCGGCCGCCAGGTCCAGCACCGATTCTTCGGGCGAGCCAAATTCCGGCACGTTCCAGATTCGATACAGGCGAGCTTGCGGAACCCGGTCCTGCACCCAGCCACGATGGGTTCCGCTGCGTTTCGCTATCCACACTTCCTGCTTGGCAATGGGCGGCCCAGCCGGAATCTCGCCATAATATTTTTCCACTTTCTCCCGCGCGATTTCCGGCGTGACGTCGCCGGCAATCACCACCGTCACGTTGTTCGGACCGTAATAAGTCTTGAACCACTCCTGCACGTCACTCAACGAGGCCGCGTCAAGATCTTTCATGGAGCCGATCACCGTCCACGAGTAAGGATGGCCGACCGGGTAGGTGTTCTCCACGATGAGCTGCTCCGTCACGCCATAGGGCTGGTTCTCCCCCTGGCGCTTTTCGTTTTGCACCACGCCGCGTTGCAGGTCGAGCTTTTTCTGGTCGAGCACGCCCAGCAGATGCCCCATGCGGTCGCTTTCCGCGAACAAGGCATAGTCCAGCATGGAGGTAGGCACGTTCTCGAAATAATTCGTGCGGTCGTTGTTGGTGGTGCCGTTCAGGTTCGTTGCTCCGACTTTTTCCATCGCGTTGATGTAGGTGTGGTTGAAGTCGTCACTCCCGCTGAACATGAGGTGTTCGAAAAGATGGGCAAACCCGGTCTTGCCCAGCTTTTCATTCTTCGAGCCCACGTGGTACCAGGTGTTCACGGCCACGATCGGAGCCTTGTGGTCTTCATGCACCAAAACCGTCAGCCCATTGTCGAGCACAAACTTCGTGTATCGAATATCTGGAATCGGAATGTCCACGCCTGCGGCCGGGGCAGCCGGCGCCTTGTGGGTTGCGGCCGGTTGCGCCTGGGCCACAACGCAGATCGGGTTCGCGGTCATGAATGCCGCCACGACCCCCGTAACCACCAGATTCCTCACAGATGCAGATGATAATGTCAGTATGTTTTTCAAGGTTACCTCCGCGAAACACAGATTAGGGCTAGGGCAGAGCCGCACAACACTCTACACAATGACCACACGCGTCGTCACGCTCTCTCGCCTGATTTTGGGTGCAGCGCTTCGAGCGCTGCGATCAACGTATGGTTAGGATCGCGGTTTTGGCCGCTGAGAGCCAACTCTCCGGAGGGTGCCGACGCTATTCGCTCGTGTAATTAATTTCCATTCGCCGAACCTGAAAGCCGGAGACGTACAACACCAGCAGGGACACGGTCACGATCCCCAGAATCGCGACCGGCATCGAAACCGGATCGGGATTCGAGACCAGCAGTGACAGGATGCCCGGCATGCCGGGAGGACTGGGAATGTCCACAGGGCACAGCGACTTCAGGTAGTAGATGACGCTGAATTTCTTGAGCAGCGCTGGCAGGAACGGATTTGCCGTTTCCCAGACCAGGATGGCAGCCGCCGGCAAAATTGGATTCTTGAATAACATTCCAGCGGCCAGAAAGAATGCCCCGTAGCCGAGGCAAGCCAGAGCGGTGATGCCGAGATACGCTGCGGCGTTGGCCAGACCGTGATTCTGGTAGAGGTACAGTTCTCGCACATTCGGGCTGAACTGCCCAGTGAAAACGGCGAACTGGATCAACTCGCTGGTCATGAAGATAATGCAGGTCGCCAGCAACCCCGCCAAAAACTTTCCTACCATCAGCACGTCGCGGCGGACGGGCGCGAGAAAATAAAAATGCAGACTCTTGTCCAGGATTTCGCCGCGGAACAGGTTCATGAAGATTCCCAGGCACCCGAAAAAAATCGCGAGCCGCAGATAGAAAAACTGAAACACCCCGGCGAACACCACGGCGTCGTCGGGCAGGTTGTAACCCTGATGAACATTGATGCTGACAACTTTTCCATCCGCCAGGCCGACCCGCAGAGTGTTCGCGCCATCGGAATACGTGTAGTTCTCGTGCGGAATCTCGACAAATGATGGCCCCGCGGCACTCACCAACGTGCCCTGGCCTGGCCTCGTCAAAGTGGCGGCTAAAACAATCACGTTGCGATTGTCGGGCAAGGTCACGCTTTGCACTGTCTTGGCGCGGTTGAGAGGGAAGGTGTAGCCGTACAAGAAAGATTCCTGGTTGTCCCGCTTACCATCGCGTGAATCGCGATAGGGCATCGTCACAGCGAGAGATTCTCCCGGTTGCTCCCCGGGATTTGGAACACAGCCGCACCAATCGCTGAAGTTTTGCGTGAACACACTGGTAGAGCCGTCGGTATAAGTCACCGTGATGGCCTGGCCCAACACCGGCCCGTAGACTCCTGCAGCCAGCAACTGCAATGTCTGGAACTGGCCTGCGGGCAGGCTAATCGGTTTGCCGTCGCCATAAACGGCGTCGGGTTGATTGGCCGGACCAAAGTTGAACTGGATGCCATTAAAAATCCGGTTCGCAGTCAGCAGGTTCGATGAAAACGCGTAGCCTGCGCCGTCCAGACCGTCGTTCGTGAAACTCGCCCCGTCGGTGTCGATGCTGTTCCGGTTGTATGCAGAAGCCAGGTTCACCGGCGTGCCGGAGCCGTCCGTGCCGCTCACGGCGCTCGTTACCGGAATGAGCTTTCGCTGGTTCCAATGAAAACGCTGCGGCGGTTTCCCCAGCAGCGCGATCACCTCCGGAGTCGTCATCCCCGGCTTCACCGCGAGCAGGTCCTGGTAAGTCGCCTTTTTCTCACTCTGGCGTGCGATTTCGAGGCTGCGCCCTCGCTCGTGCGAAACCATGACGGCATGTCCAACGAACATCAGAATCGGCAGCAGCGCAAGAATGTAAATCCACAGCCCGCGCCGCGCCAAGAATGTCTTCTTCATTTCCAGGCGGATGACGGCCTTGATCTGTCCCCACCACAGCTGGGTCAATGCGGGCTCGCTCATCGCGCCACCTCGTCGTTGCCGATCAGGTATTCGTAAACCGAATTCACATCGTCGTCGGCAGGTGCGACCGATTCGATTTCAATCCCGTTCAGCGCGATGTGATTCAGCATGAGATAGAACCGGTCCGCATCCTTGGTCTTGATCAACAATCCGTGCTCGTCATTGTGGATGCGCACTTCGATGGTGTGCTCCGACTCCATCATTTTCGACGCCAGATCCCGCGGGTGATTGCAGCGAATCAGAATCTGCGCCGGATGCTCGCGAATTTCATTGCGCACGCCCTGGATTTGGCCCTCCGCCACCACGTACCCGTTGCTCAACAGGATCACCTGATCGGAAATCGCATCCACCTCGTGCAGAATGTGGCTGGAAATAATCACGTAACAGCCGTCCGAGGCCGCGGCGCGAAACAGCGCGATCATCTCCGCGCGGGCCAGCGGATCGAGCCCATTCAACGGCTCATCCAACACCAGCACTCGCGGGTTGTGGCACAACGCCTGCGCCAGCCGGATGCGCTGCCGCATCCCTTTGCTGTAACCGCCCACATTGCGAGCCGCTGCATCCCGAAGATTCACCCGATCAATGGCACTCCACGCCAGCTGCGTCGCCGTTTCGGAGTCGTTGCCTGCGAGGCGGAGATAGGAATACACGAATTGAAATCCGGTTAAGCCCTTGGGAAACGCATCAAACTGCGTACTGTAACCAACGATTCTGAAAAGTTTCTCGGGCTCGTCCGGATGAAGTCCCAGGACCTGGATTCGCCCCCGCGTGGGATGCACCAGCCCCGTCATCAAATTCATCAATGTCGTTTTTCCCGAACCGTTGGGACCCACCAGGCTGGTCACGCCTGGAGGGATCGAGAGATTGACTCGGTTCACGCCGAGAATCTCGCCGTAAAACTTCGAGACATCTTCGAAAACGATGCGATCATTCATTGTTAAAGCTCATGGTCGAAGCTCAATCGATCACTTCGTAGGCTTGCACTTTTCGAACCAGCAGCGCGAGGCAAGCTCCACAGTAGGCGAGCAAGGCGATCCACGCCTCCCCGGACGAAATCGCGCGCTCGCTGCTGTCGATTCGAAACAATGAAGTCCAGACCGTGGAAATCAGATAGAAAAGATTGAGGAAGTGACCCGACTGCGTGCGCATCACAGCATTGATGGCCTGCGCGAACCCGGCTCCGAAAAATAAAACCGCGAGCAACAGAGCCCCCGCAACAATTCTCCACCGTACCCACGCCGACAGCGCCATGGCGAGCAGCGATAGCATCGCGATCCAGATCCAGGAAGAAAGCAACAGACTTCCCGCGATCCAAAGATGATTCCAGGTCCATGCCGCACCCGCCTGGCTTGCTTGCACTGCGAATAGAATCAGGCCGGGAACCCAGGTGATCTGTGAAAGCAGAATCGCCAGAACCGACACTTTCCCGATCACGTATTCGGCGCGCGAGAATGGGCGGCAGAAATACAGAGGCAGCGCGCCGTTGGCCAGGTCCGGAGAGATCAGGCCCGGGCCGGTGAAGGCGGTCAAGACAAATGCCAGCGCACCCTGCACAACGATGAAATAGTAAAAGAACTCGTTGTCGATGCTGACGAATGGCCCAGTGCTGAAATTCGCAGGAAACGTCAGGCTATGAGAAAGGTAAATAATCAGCAGACACGCCAGTGGATAGAAAAAACACAGCACGAAAAGCGCCGTCTGCAGCTTCGAGCGAAACAGGCTTTTTCTGGAATAACGGAACAGAACCAGAAAGCGGGACCACGCCGGCGTGAGCGCGCCCGTATACGACGTGTAGGTGCGTCTATAGACGGCCAAGGCGGTTCTCCAGAGGGCTGGACAAAGGGCTCGACAACGCGCGCGCCGTCAGAGCCTGCATGCCAACCGCATAATCAAGTTGTGTTCCAACCTTCGGGTTTGTTTTGTACGCCTTCGCAAACCGGACGCGCAGCATCCAGAAGACCAGCAAGATCAGCGGCAGAAAACTCAAAAAGACAAGCGCGCCCGTCTTCTGCAGCAGGGCGGGGAATAGCTGTTGCCGTGCCAGGAAGATCGACGCGGCGGCGACGAACAGCGCGAAACACATGCGCCAAAGATGGCGGGCCAGACGTTGTGTGCCAGCAATTCCGCCGCGCACCAGCATGCGGACGTCGCCCACGAAAGCCAGCGCCGCCACGGAGCCGAAAATGAAATACGGCCACGGGGGATAGTCATACTTCATCCCCGTCGCGCTCATCGCCGCTTCGAATCCCAATGTCAGCTCGACAGCCGTGACCCCCAGGACAACCAGAAGCGCGCCCCAGTCGAAAATGCCAGGAGCGCCGTCCCGGCGCCGGGCGGTCATCCACGCCGTTGCGACCATGTAGAACGTTAAAGCGCCTCCCAGAATGTTGCCGGGTTGATGCTTCACGGTTGCCAGATATATCCCGCTCGAGGATAGGCAGAGCATCGACACCACAAACACGCTTCCCGCCAGGGCATGCCTGCGCGAACCTTTGCGCAGAAACACGGTAACAAATCCCGACAGCATTCCCACGGTGCCGGACACAATGTGAAGAAGCAGCAGGGGCGAGTGCGACATATTAACTCTCCATCTCAGCTTTCCATCGCTTTCAAAAAAATGTCTTCCAGCGTGTCGCGCCGGAAATTGAGCCGGCGAATCCGTACATCGCGCTCCGCGGCGATGCGATAAATGTCGCGCACCTCAACTCCGTCGGCAAGAATCATCTTCAGACGATTCGCGTTCACGGCGCATTCGCATCCCAGCTTCTCGATCGCCTCCGTGAAATCTCCATTGGCGCCGTAGGTTTCCAGTTCCAGGAATCTCTTGTTCGCCTTGCGCTCCTGTTCCAGGTTCGAGTAATGCGCAATTTGTCCCCGGTTCAGGATCAACACTTCTTCGCAGGTATCCTCGACATCGCGTAACAAGTGCGAACACAGAACAATCTGCAGTTGCTTGCTGTCGCGAATATCACGGATCATGCGAATCATGCGTTGCCGCGCCGAAGGATCAAGTCCGTTCGTCGGTTCGTCGAGAATCAGCAGCTTGGGTCCGTGCGCGATCGCCTGCGCCAGCTTCGCCAGCTGCTTCATACCCAGTGAATAAGTTCCCAGCTCGCGATAACGCGCTTCCGCCAATCCAACGCAGAACAGCGCTTCATGCGCGCGTTCGAGCGCTGCCGCCGGAGGTAATCCAGAAAGCTCCGCCATCATCTGCACAAACGAAACCGCGCTCATCTTGGAGATCAGCGCATCATTCTCAGGCATGTAGCCGACCAGGCTCCGCACTTGCCTCGTCTCGGTGCGGATGTCGTGGCCCAGAACGCGGGCCGACCCCGAGCAAGGTTTGTAGAATCCCAGAAGCGTATTGATCAGAGTGGACTTGCCGGCTCCGTTGGGACCGAGCAGTCCAATCGCGCGCCCGCGCAGAGAGCACACCAGGTTCTTCAGAATCTCGCGGCTGCCGAACCGCACAGAGAGCCCCTGCAACTCAATGACCGGCGTTTGCGGAGCAGTAACGGTTGGCTCGGTGGTGCCGTCCACTGCTCCGGGTTGGGTTGCGGTGCTCATCAGTCACGGGGTCGAGCTACTGCGTTGGGGTAGGAATCGGACTGGGCTGACGCAGTGCGTCATGACTCAAAGCGCCGCCCAGAAACATGTGCGGCGGAAACGCTCCGCCCTGGCCCAGCGTCATCAGAGTACCCAGGTCGAAGCCCATGAAGCCAGTGTTGCTTGCCACCACGATCCGCTGCGGCTCGCCGTACACATAGATCAAGCCGGGCGCAGTATTCTCCTGAAGCGTGGCAATCGACTTCTGCTGCTGCGCGGTAAGCGTTCCGACCGCTTTGATCTGATCCACCAGCGGGCCAATCACCGGTCCAATGTTGTGATAAAAGATTGCCGAGAAATTCGTGTAGCCGTCACTCGGCAGCAGCGCCTGGAACGTCGGCGAATGGGTCAGCGTGTTTCCGGACTGGCGGCCTTGAATCGCTTGCGACAGCGTCGCGATGTCCGGCCCGGCGATCAGATAACTGTCCTCGTAGGTGTAATCAATTTCAAAATTCGCCTGCTTCGAATTGCGAATGGTGTAGTAAGTCTGCGAACCGGTCTGCTGCTGCGTGAGCTGCAGCGAGCCGATGGACGAAGACGAAGAAGACGACGAAGCCGAGGCCGCTTCGCGATTGAAACTGTCAATCAGTTTGCCGATCGTCGACTGCAACGTCGCCGGATCGTATACCTCGACCACCGCTTTCCATCGCGGCGTCGGCAACAGCGGACCATCGAACGCGACGGTTATCTCACCGCCCAGCGGCGCGGTGATGTCATCGAGCACGCTCACCCCGGTCTGGGCCTCGAACTTCGCGAGTTCTGCGGGAAAGTTCGAGTCGCCGCTGCCGATAATCTGGAACACTTCTTCCATGATGCTCTTCGGATTCTTCATCACCACCGAATTCACCATGCTCGCGTTGGGAGAGATGAACTCCAGCGCGCCCATGGAAGCCGGCGCGGCCAGCCATGACGCCACCCCGGTCCGTTCGGAGGCAAAGGTCAGGGCCGCACGACTTTGGGTCTTGCCTTCGACTTCGCGGCGTTCCATCATCAGGTAGCGCACGTCCCCGATCCCCGTCGGCAATTTCTCGTTGCTACTATTCTGTACGTGCTGCGCCACAATTTGTTCCATATCCGCGCAGAACAGCCAGCCTGCGCCCTGCTGGTAGGAACGGGCCACTTGCTGGTAGAGCGGCGTTTGCGTGAAACCACTGGCGCTGGGCTGCTGCGTCCGCGTAGCCGCCCGCTGCAGTTCCGCGGCATCCGGACTCGCGATCAGCAGATCGTTGTTCAGGTAAACCAGGAACGGCCGTTTCGATGAAGACGACGCCAGAGCCGAAGGATCATGCACAATCTGCAGCGCAACTTGAGCACCACTTGGATTGAGCCGCTTCATCTCCCCTTGCAGAAAACTCTCGAGCCCAGGCTGCCGGACTCGCGCCAACACCACCGGCGCGGAGTAGGTCGAACCCTCTTTCTCCACCGTGAATACGATCTCGTCTCCCAGATAGCTACTGAAAGTCTTCAACTCTTCCACCACGTCGGCGAGCTTCGGGCCGTTGCCGCGTTGCTGTTGTTTCCACCAGTCGCGCAGCGCCGGACTTTGCTGCATGCGATCCTGAAACAGCTGGCTGGCTTCGCCCAGCGTGGCTGACAGATTCGGAATCGCGGCATAGACGACCGTGTGCTCCGAAACGTAGGGCAGAAGATCCGAGCTGTAGCGCAACCCCGGCCCCGGAATCGCCTCAATCTGCTTCTGCAGAACGGAAAAATCTCCCAGTAGCGCGAGATATTTCGCGGAATTGCGGCTCCACGCAATTTCGTTTTGGATTGGAACCTTGGAAACATTGGAGCTGGAAGTCTGTTCTTCGCCAGCACGCAGTTCCGCAGTCTGGTCGCCGTAAGCCACTCGAACCACGCCTTCGACCACCGCCACGCGCGAACCCTTGATTCCGTGGTTGACGGAAAAGATCGTGCCCTTCACCGAAACCAGGCAATCGTCGGTGGCAACGTAGAGACGCCCGGTGCGCTGCTTCGCGGCCTGCACCATGATGCGGCCACCATCCAGGTGGATCGTGGTCCCCTTCCATTCGCGGGACACGGACAGGTCGGAGCGCTCACCCATCTCCACCAGAGAACCATCGAGCAGCCGCACCACCGCATTCGAGCCCTTAGCCGTGCGAATTTCATCTCCGTTGCGAATCTGGTAGCCCGCCGGAATCAGACGCACCTGCTCGTCAGAGACGGCATAAAGCGAGCCGTCCACGTTCTGCACAGCGCCCCGAACGGCGTGCTGGCCAGGGAAGATGCCGTTGGCCAGCGCGAGCGCCCCAGCTACCACGACAGCGGCGGCGGTCGCAATCATGCCCCATCGCCAAGCTGGGAACCTGCGCGACTCCGCCGGTGGGTGCAACACGATGCCCCAGGCCGGCTGCTTTGCCGGACGCTTTCCCGCGCCCAGTTCGCCGCTGCGGGCCTGCTCCACCGCGTGCCGGCATGCGACACACTGATGCACGTGATCTTCCAACAGGAACCTGCGCGCCTCCGGCAGTTTCTTGTCCAGATACGCCGGGACAAGCGTCTGGAAGTCCTCGCAGTTCCGCAACATGTGCGTGCTGAGCTCGGCAGCCGAAGAACCAGTGATCGAACTCCAAACCCGATCGCCAGCCTGGGAGACCACCTGGTCGTCCACCTTTTCGTTGCGAATTTCAGAAAGCAGCCGGTCAAATTTATGATCGCTCATGATTTGTCTCCCATGTCTTGATGATTCTCGATCCTGATGATCTTTGATCTTTCTACGATGAATCTTTCTATGCTGATCCGTCGGTCGTAATCGGCCGCTGTAATCTGTCTACCTCAGGTACGGACGAAGCTCCTTCCGCAATTGCATGCGGGTGCGATGAACGATCACCGCCACCCGCACCTGCGAGATGCCAAGCGCCTCCGCAATTTCCTGATTACTGAGCCCTTCCAGGAAGCGCAGCGCAAAAATCTCAGCCGGCCGCGGTTTCAGCTCTGCGATCGCGCGGCTCAGGGCTTGCCGCAGCCCGGAAGCGTCGGCTTGCGCCTGTGCAGTCTGCATCAGGCCCGAACTCTCTCCCGAACTCTCTTCGGGCAGCGGAACCGTCTGCTCGGCCTGCCGCGATCGAATCACATCCAGAGCCGCGTTGATCGCTGCCCGGCGCAGATAACTCTCGGGTTTCTCGAGCGGATCAGCGTTGCGGTCGCGGCGCAGCAGGCGCAGGAAGACGGTTTGCAGCACGTCTTCGGCGTCCCCGGCATTGCCGGTTATCCGGTAAGCCGTCGCGAACACCAGACCGTGGTGCGCCCGAAAGTCCCGCTCCAGTTCGTTCGGAATCGCGATTGCCACTTCCTCCAGTACGCTAAGCAGGTTACGCCTCCTCTTGGTTCTCTTTCACCAGTAAAGACGTGGGACAGGGCGGTTTATTACAGTGGGCGAAAAAGAATTAGTTCATCTCTTCGAGCAGCACAGAACCCACGAAGATCAACATGGCGAAGGCATATCCGAACAACATGAACTGGATGAAGAAATGCTGGCTCACGACGCCCCGCGCGGCCGCCAGAACAATTGTGACCTAGCTCAGCGACTCCCGCAGCGGGGCAAGACATTCCAACAGCCACATATACGGACAGGCTGATCCAGTCGAAGCGTCCGTAGCGCGTGCCCGCCCCGACAACGACGTGCTTGCGGAGCTCGCAGCTTCGGGTCATCAGAATTAGTGAACTCTGTCGCCTGCCACAGCAACGCGGGATACGTTTTCGCCAAGGAATATGGACACCATTGCACGTATCGGCATTTCTGCATTTTCGATGAGTGCGGCCACGAGCTTGAGGATCCTTCCCCCAAAAAGAAGCCGGGTGAAGGATCCAGCGGGATGTGTGTACTGACCTGCCTTCCAGATTTGAACTCGCAGATGGAAGGAATTCCCTTTTTAGGCATTTGTATTCACCTGCTGCTGGTGAGAGAAGGGAAGGGCCTTTCGCGAGCTGATGATGCTGAGCATTCTCAGGCACTTGCGAAGGTGGCAGCTTTCCTTGCGATACCCCATCGGTACCTCTCGTGCTATGCAGACAGCAGGAACTCGAACGGGGCATCCAAAGCTTTGTAAAACTTTGTAAAAAAACCGCTTGCATTTCCGAATGTTGTCTGCTTAAATCCGTTGACTTTTCTTCCCTCCCCCGCGCTCTCGGGTTTTCTTTTCTGAACAATTCGTAGTCGTAGTCGGGATTCGACCGGTTTCCTTTGTGTGGGCGAATGTTCGCCTCGGCCAAGTCGTGCCGATGCCTCGTTGCGCGCGAAAGGGCCGTGATTCAGGTTCCCGTGATTTAAGGCCAGTGCAATTCGCCCAGGCCGGGTGAAAACGAATCATCGTTCAGCCAGGCGGTATCCCCAGCCCAACCTTGGCTCCAGCGAAGCGAAAGCATGGAGACACGCCACATGTTTGCCACTGAAATGAATCGTATGCGCAAAATTCAGAATGCAGTTACGCTTTCGCTGACGGCGATGTTTTGCCTGTTTACTCCGTCCTCCGCATTTGCGATTACTCCCACAACGCTGACCCCGACATCGGTGAACTTTGGCAACGTGGTGATCCATGAGTCGAGCGCGATCAAGCTGGTTACGCTCAAGAACAACCAGTCGGTTGCTCTCAATATCGCGTCCATAGTGCTGTCGCCGGGAAGCCCGTATGCCATCGATCCATCGAGCACGTGCCCGAGTTCCGGTTCGTTGGCCCCGAGCGGCACTCCCGGCGCCAGTTGCACCATCGGCCTCACCCTAACGCCTGCCGCATTGGGAACCCAGCCCGCAGGCTCTGTGACCATTACCACCAACGCCAGTAATAGCCCACAAACGATAACGCTTTCGGGAAAGGGAATCGCCCCAGTGGCGATCTCGCCTACTTCGCTGAAATTGACCTTCGCGGCGCAATTGGAAGGAACGACCAGCGCGGGCCAGACGGTCAAGGTGAGCAACCAGCAGAATATTCCGCTCAACATATCCGGAGTTTCGGTCTCTGGCGCGAACAGCGGCGACTTCGGGGTTACGAACTCCTGCCCCACGGTGCCTTCTTCCGTCCCGGCAACGGCCAGTTGCACTCTTTCGGTGACCTTCACGCCTACCGCCTCGGGAGCGAGAACGGCAACGCTGAGCATTATCGACGATGCCTCAAGCAGCCCGCAGGTGGTCACACTGACCGGTTCCGGAAGCGCGCCGGTGACCCTCACGCCGGTGTCGATTACCACTTTCTCGGCTCTGGTCGGCACTACCAGCGCCTTCAAGACCGTCACCATCAAGAACTCGGCGACTACACCGCTGACTCTCGACAGCTTCCAGTTCAGCGGCGACTTTGAGCAGACAGCGACGACCTGCGGCACTCTTCCAAAAGCGCTGGCCCCCGGTGCGTCCTGCAATGTCTCGGTGACGTTCGATCCCACCATTGGCGGGGTCCGCGACGGCCAACTCCTGGTGTATGACAGTGCGTTGAGCAGCCCGCAAGTGGTCAACCTTTCCGGCAAGGGCACGTCTCCACTGACCGTTTCGCCGGCAACACTGTCTTTCAGCGCACTGTTGGTCGGCACGGAGAGCGCAGCCAAGACCATCACGCTAACGAATCACGAGAGCGAATCGGAGACCTTCTCGCTCGCGCTGACTTCCGGCCTCTCGGCCGTCGACTTTCTCGCGAACAGTAACTGCTCCACCGGCGTGATCGCGGCCAATTCCTCCTGCCTCATCTATGTGAACTTTGCTCCCAGCTCGACCAGCCCCACCACGCGTACCGGCACGCTGACGGTTACGGACTCGGCGCCAGGCGGCTCCCCGCTTACGGCGTCGCTGACTGGATCGGCGACCGCGACCAATCCCGCTGCGGCCGTGGCCGTGGTATCGCCCGGCGCGGGAGCGGCCGGCACAACAGTGCCCGTGACCATTACCGGCAACGGATGGACCCATTTCAGTTCTTCCTCGGTCATCAGCTTCACTGATACGACCAGCGCCAGCAATCCCTCCGACATCACCGTGTCCGGCGTGACCGCGGTTTCGCCCAATGTGCTCAACGCCACGCTGACCCTAACCGGTGGCACGGGCGCGATCTACGGCGCGCGCAACATCAAGGTCGTAACCCCGCTCTCGGGCGGCGCAAGCGAAACTGCCAAGCTGACTTCGGCCTTTATCATTGGCGATCCTTCCAACACGCACCTCATCACCGCGGTCTCTCCGGCTTTCGGCATACAGGGGCAGTCGCTGGCCGTGGGCCTTACTGCCACTGGGACGAGCTTCGTGCAAGGCACTACGTTCGCGAACTTCGGCTCCGGAATCACAGTCAACTCACTGACCATTACGGATGCGACCGATGCGGTGGCGAACATCACCATCAGCAACACCACCACGGTTGGTTACCGCACCATCACCCTGGCAACGGGCGAAGAGATCGCCACGTCGGTGCTCTCGCCATCGGGTAACCCAATCTTCCAGATCGGACCCAACAGCGCCGCCCTGGTCAGTGTCAGCCCCAATTCGGCGGCGCAGGGAACGAACGTCCCAGCACCGGGCATGACGATCACGGCTTCCGGCACGCACTTCCTGCAGAATGCTACGCAGGTTGCGATGGGCGGCGGTCTCCTCGTGGGGGACGTCACGGTGACGAGTCCGACAACGGCCGTGGCCCAAGTGGCGGTTCCGGCCAACGCGACTGTTGGTTTACAAAACGTGACCGTTTCGACCGGCGGCGAAATCGCGACCCTGGGGAACGCTTTTGCAGTCACCGGAGCCACACCGGCGCTGCTCTCGGTGGTGCCAAGTTCCGCCGCGCAGGGCCAGACGCTGAACGTTGTGATCACTGGCAACGCGTATACCAGTTTCAGTCAAAGCGCCATCCAAGCGGAGTTTACGGGGGAGATCGCGGTGAATTCGATCACCGTGAACTCGCCGAACAGCGTGACGGTCAACATCACGGTCAGCCAGAACGCCAACGTCGGAAGCATTACGGCGAACCTTACCAGCGGTCCCTCTGGCGGCGCGACTATCTTCCCGTTCACTTTTACGGTGACGCCTTCGAGCGCGCAAATTGTCAGCGTTACGCCCAACAGCGTACCGCAGGGCGGTCAGGTGCAGTTGGCCGTGGTCGGCTTGAACACCCACTGGAACCAGAGCACCACGACTGCGGTGTTCCCCCCGATTCCTTATGGAAGCATCGCGGTGAATGAGATCACGATCACCGACGCGACCCACGCCACCCTCAACATCAGCGTTCCGCTGAAGGAGGCGACCGGCTCGAACCCGTTCTACATGGCGACCGGCGGCGAGGTTGTCTATTCCTCAGTCACGGTCTACGCCAACACACCCTCGTTGACCATGAGTCCGGCCAACGGCTTGATTGGCACGACTTTCAGCGCCAGCTTCACCGGCCAATTCACCCACTTCACGCAGGCGGGCACGCTGCCGGTAGTGGCGGGCCAGGGCGTCACTCTGACGAACTTCACGGTCAACAGCCTGGTCAGCGCTACGGCCACGGTCACAATTTCGCCGACGGCAGCCACTACTTCGCGGTTGGTCACCTTCACGACGGGCGGAGAGATCGTCACAACTTACCTCAACGTCACCAGCACGCCGGTGGGGATTATCAGCATCACGCCGTATCACGCTCCGCAAAGCACCACGCTGAACGTTGAAATTGTTGGATTGAATACACACTTTACGGCGGGACGACGCAGGTTCTGTTTGGGCCGCAGATCACCGTGAACAGCATTACCGTGAACACGCTGACGGATCTGACCGCCAACATCACCACCAGCTATCTCGACGGCGGTGTGCTGACGGCATCGCCATCGGGATGGCAGTCGGTTTACGTGAACACCGGAGCCGAGCAGGTCATCGCCGGCTTCGCCGTGGATGCCCCGGCCAGCCCGACGCTGGTGGGCGTGGTTCCGTCGAGCGCAGCCCAGGGCTCGACTGTGGACGTTACCATCACCGGTTCTTCGACGAACTGGGTTGAAGGCCAGACGGGAGCCATTCTCGGCGCCGGTGTGACCGTGGCGAACCTGAGCATCACCGGCCCAACCACGGCCACCGCCACCATCTCGGTCGCACCCACCGCCCCCGTGGGCGGCAATAGCGTGATCATGATTACCGGTTCTGAGATCGTCAGCGGCACCGGGTTCAGCGTTACCCCGAGCGCGGCGGAGATCGTCAGCGTTTCGCCGGCCATTGCTTGCAACGGCAACTTTGTCACCTACTGCGGCGGTTCCGGATCTGGAGGAACGCCTTGGGTGGTTTCGCAGATGCAAACTGCGACGTTGAATATCGCGGGAGTCGGCACGCACTGGCTGCAGGGCGAAACCACGGTGAGCTTTGGTCCGGGTGTTGTGGTCGATTCGCTCACGGTCACGAGTGCGTTGACGGCTACCGTGCAGATCACCGTGCTTTCCAGCGCACCGGTGGGCTTCGCCACGCTCACCACCTACACCGGTGGTGAAATCGTGACCTTGCTACAGGCCATCGACATTGAAGAAGGATTCCCCGCCTTGTTGGGGATTTCGCCCGCCGCAGCCCAGCAGGGAGGAAACGTGACTCTGCAGGTTCTCGGCCGCTTTACGAACTGGCAGCAAGGAGTTACCTCGCTGGCGTTCAATCAGGACATCACGGTGAATTCCGTCAGCGTGATTGACTCTGACAGCTTGACCGCGAGCATCACGGTAAGTCCGTGGGCTTACATTGACTACGCCTCCCCGTGCGGCCATGTGCTAACCGTAACTACGGGAAGTCAGCAGGTATCGACGGCTCCCATCCTGGATAACTTCTGCGTGGTGCAGGGTGTGGCACAGATCGATTCCATTTCGTCACTCTCTGGTTTCCAGGGATCCACCGAGACGGTCACGATCACTGGCGGGGATACGCACTTCCTGCAGGGCGTAACCACGGTCAGTTTCGGCGACCCCAACTTCCAGGTGGGGACGGTCACCGTGACCAGTCCCACCACGCTCTCGGCACCGGTTGCGATCGCAACTACGGCAACTCCCGGCTACAAGACCGTCACCGTGGCCACCTACGGCGAGATTGCATCGCAGCAATATTCGTTCACGGTGATTCCGGACGTACCTACGCTCAACGAGGCCATACCGAATCAGGCCGAGCAGGGCGCGCAGCACCTGAGTGTTGAACTCATCGGCCAATACTCGAACTGGAGCGCGCTGAGCACGGCTACTTTCGGCGCGGGAATCACGGTCAACAGCGTGGCGGATACGGATGCCACGCATCTGACGGCCAACCTCAGCATCGACCCGCTGTCCTTTACGGGCAGCCGGCTGGTTACGGTGACGACACCTGGGGTGCCGTGCTCCGTACTCGCCATCACCAACAATCCGTGCCAGCCCGGTGCGACGACCGGCAGCGAGATCGACTCGCTCAACGCGTTCACCATCATTCCGGGTCCCGCGATTATTTCTAGCGTTTCGCCAGCCACCGGCAACGAGGGCCAGGAAGTGGTGGTCAACCTTACCGGTTCGGCAACGCACTGGCAGCAGAACTTTACCCAGTTCTATATCGCTGGCGGGGGTTACGACTTGACCATCAATTCCGTGGTCATTAACAGTCCCACCAGCGCCACGGTTGACTTGAGCATCTCGCCCACCGCCAACCCAGGAGCGCGCTCCATCTACATGGTGACGAATGGCGAGTCACTGACGGATAGTGGCGCGTTCGTAGTCACCGGCGGCGTTCCCGTGATCACCTATCTCAGTCCGAACAGCGGCCAGCCTGGAGCCAACCAGGAGGAAGTGGTTATCAACGGCCTCTATACCCAGTGGGTCCAGGGGACCACCACGGTGAACTTTGGTCCCGGCGTGACGGTTACGTCGTTCCAGGTGGATGACGCGACTCACATCGAAGCCGTAATCAATATTGATCCAGCTGCCCAGCTCGGTTACCGCACCGTGGTGGTGCAAACCGGAACGCAGGGTCTCACCAGCAACTTCCTGGTGCAGGCGCCTCCGCCTCCGCCGACTCCGTTTATCTGGTACGAATCGCCGTCCTCGGGACTGCCGGGTCAGACCTTCACCATCACCTTCGAGGGCTCGAACACGAGTTGGAATCCCGACCCGATTTCGGGAACCAGGTTGACGGGCTTCAACAGCAGCATCACGCTGAATACTTTCCAGGTCACCGGCCCAACCACGGCTCTGGCCAACATCACGATCGCCGCCGGAGCCAGCGCTTCAACCAGCGACCTTACCCTGACCACCGGGGCGGAGGTGGAGAACGCGCAATTCAGTGTAGTGATCGCGCAGCCGACTCTGAACATCGTCGATCCAGGCACGGGGATGCAGGGCGCGCAAAACCTCACCGTCAATATCCTCGGTCAGTTCACGAATTTTGACAGCACCACCACGTTCAATTTCGGTTCCGGCGTCACGGTCAACGGGCCGCCGACGATTCTCGGGCCCGGCATTGCCACCCAGAGCATCAGCGTCGGTCAACTGGCCACGCTTGGCGGGCGCAGCGTGGTCGCCACCACAGAGGGGACGGCCGTTGGCGGCGCAGGTTTCAACGTCACTGCCAGCCTGGCTTTGATCTCAGCCGTTACTCCGAACCTGGCTCCGCAAAACGCCAGCCTCGCTATAGATGTCACCGGACAGAACACGCATTGGGATGGCAGCACGGTGTTCACTTTCGGCGCCGGTATCGTGGTGTCCAACGTCTCGGTAAATAGCAGCACGGATGCCACCATGACGCTCACCGTGCCGGCGCTCGCTCCACTCGGCACTACTTACGCGACCGCCCAGACCGGCGGCGAAATTGCCAGCATTGCTCACGCCTTCGTGGTGGAGGCCGGCACGCCGCTGTTGCTTTCCTCAGGACCGGGTGCGTTGCCGCAGCAAAGCAGCGCCGTGTTCACGATCCTGAGCCAGGCAACAAACTGGTCAGCTCTGAATCCGCCCACGGTCAGCTTCGGGCCGGGGATCGTGCTCACCAATGTCATCGTCACCAGCACTACCTCGATGACGGTGCAAGGTTTTGTGCAGCCCACAACCACCGTGGGTCCGCGCAACCTGTTGGTCGGCTCCGGCACTCAGGTGCTGGGTCTGTCCAATGCTGTTTATGTCACCGCCGGACCGGCAGCGATTAACAGTGTGACGCCTTCGACCGGCGGACAGGGCCAAACCCTGCCCGCGGTACAGATCAACGGCACCAACACCAACTGGCAGCAGGGAGTGACGCAACTCACGTTCCCGGGCGTTCTGATGAACGGCTTCACGGTGAACTCGGCGAATTCGATCACCGCCAACATCACCGTCTCTGACTACGCCGCGGCGGGCCAGGTTTCGGTGACAGCGACCACCCTTGGCGAGGTCGCCACCGGGGTCAATGTATTCACGATCACCCAGACACAGCCGGAGTTGCTCGCCGTTGTCCCCAGCAGCGGAGCCCAGGGCGTAGTCGAAACCGTCAATCTCACCGGGCAGTTCACGAACTTCGTGAACGGAACCACCACCGCCAGCTTCGGCGCCGGCATAACCGTCAACTCGGTGACCGTATCGAGTGCAACCGCGGCCCAGGCCAACATCACGGTGCAGCCGACGGCCGCGCTCGGTTATCGCAGCGTCTCGGTCACTACGGGAACCCAAGTCGTCTCCCTCACGAATGCCTTCCAGGTAACTACAGGCCCGGCGGCCATCCTGAGCCTGAACCCGGCAAGCGGTGGACAGGGTACCTCGCTCGCCCTAGCGGTCACCGGCAGCCAGACCAACTTCGCCAGCGGCATTACCACGGCCGCATTCGGAGGAGGCATCTCGGTCACCGGGATCAGTGTCACGGATGCGCTCCACGCCACCGTTAATATCTCGATTCCCAACTCGACGCCATTGGGTGCCTATGACGTCAGCCTGACCACGGGCGGGGAAGTCGCCACGATTCTCGGCGGCTTCACGGTTACGGGTGGGGGAGCGCAACTCTCCGTTGTGAGCCCGCCCACCGGCACCCAGGGCACAACCTTCAACGTCAACCTCACCGGCGTCTTCACGAGTTTCGTAAACGGAACCAGTGTGGCCAACTTCGGCTCCGGAGTTACGGTCAACTCGACCACGGTATCCAGTTCGACGGCCGCGGTTGCGAACATCACGATCAGCCAGACCGCGGCCATCGGCTCGCGGAACGTTTCAGTGACTACGGGCAGCCAAGTCGCCTCCATTACCGGCGGATTCTCGGTGCTCGCGGGAGTACCGACGTTGCTTACTGCCTCTCCGGCTTTCGCGCAGGCAGGTTCCACCACGAACGTCGTCATCACTGGCGAATTCACCAGCTTCGCGCAAGGTTCCTCGAGCGTAACTTTCGGCTCGGGAGTTACGGTGAATTCGGTCACGGTAAGCAGCGCCACGCAGCTCACCGCCAACATCAGCGTGGCTTCGAACGCCTCCGTGGGAGCCCGCGACATCACGGTCACCACCGGCGGACAGACGGAGACGTTGAGCAGCGGCTTCAGCGTAACGGCGGGCACGTCCGTGGTTACCCAGATCGACCCCAACATCGGGAATCCGGGCGCGGCAGTTACGGTTGCCCTGACCGGCCAATACACGAATTGGGTGAATGGGACGACTACGGTCAGCTTCGGATCTGGAATCACTGTCGGTGCGGTGACCGTCAGCGATGCGACCGATCTCTCCGCAGCAATCACGATTTCATCGGGTGCCGCGCTGGGCCCGGTGGATGTTGTCGTGACCACCGGGGCTGAGGTGGAAAGCGTCCCCGGAGGATTCACCGTGCAGGCGGCTGTGGTTCCGGCGCCCACGGTGATCTCACTGAGCCCCCCACCAAACTCCGGCGGGATGCCCATCAACAGCAACATCATCGCGGTATTCAGCCAGCCCATGGACCGGAGCACGATCAACACCGGCACGGTATTGCTGTACCTGACCACCAATCCCCAGGGCAGTGTTCCTGTGTCCGGAACCGTTAACCTCGACGCCACGGGCCGGGTGATGACGTTCATTCCGAGCGCCTTGCTGGCCGTCAATTCAGGGTACTCCCTCGAGATGACGAGCAGTATCCAGGACGCCACGGGCAACGCGTTCAGCTATTACGCCCCGTCTTTCAACACCGTCTTTACCGCGAACACCACACCGGCCACGGTGATCGCGGCCAATCCGCCTGCCAACGGTACAGCTGTCGGCACTAACGTGGCGGTTCAGCTCGAGTTCAGTACCGATATGAATCAGTCAACTCAGGCTGGGCTGACGGTGAGCACTGGTGGAACGAACGTTCCGGGATCCTTTAGCTGGAACAGCACCGCCTGCTACTACTGCTACGGGGGGCCGGGCACGATTTTGACCTTCACTCCCAACGCGCCTCTGCAGGCTGGCACCACCTACACGGTGAGTTATGGCACGCCGCTGGCCGATACGGCGGGCAACGCGCTCACGGCTGGATCGTTCCCCTTCACCACCAGGAGCGGAGCGGACACCGCGTATAACGCCACAGGGCTTGCTTTCAACGACGATCAGACCAATCTCGGGACGAACTTTGTGCCGCAGGTGATATTCAATAAGCCCATCAACCCGATCGACGTCAACACGGGCACGTTGCTGCTCTACGACGGCGACAGCGGCAAGTACATTTTCGGCACAGTCAACGTCGCCGCCAACGGCCTGAGCGCCACCTTTACTCCATCCATTCCACTGTTGCCTTACACCTACTACCGCATCCACATGAGCGGCGGCTATTACGACATGGATGGAAACTACCTGTACGGAATCGACGGATACTTCACGACCGGCGCAGGCTCCGTGCTTACTCCGCCTCAAGTCTCCTCCGTATTCCCGACCAGCGGCAGCACTACCGTGCCGCTGAATGCGAACGTGGTGGTGCACTTCAACGAAGCCATCAATCCCACGGGCAATAACACGATTCAGGTAACACCCACGGCGGGCGGTTCGCCAGTCGCGGGCACCAATTCGCTGAGCGGCGACCAACTGTCGGTGACTTTCACACCAACCGATGTTCTCCAGGGCAACACCCAGTACACCGTGCAGGTCAGTGGTTACACGGACCTGGAGGGCAATGCGGGCGGAAACTTCAGCAGCAACTTCACCACTTCGACCTCGGTCGCGCCGATCGTAGTCTCGACTGGTCTGGACGCGTCGGACAATCTGATCACCACCGGCGACACCATCGACCCACACTGGTTTGTGAACGGCACGTCCACCAATGCTGAGGTCGTGGCCGCCACGAATGCAGATTGGTGGTCTCCATGGGTTGCCAACGGGCCGAGCTCTTCCTGGATCGCGCCGAACCCGGATGTTGTAGCTTTCACTGCAGGCAACACGCTCACCACTACCTTCCACTGGAGCGGTTCTACCACGAACCTCTGCCTGGTTGGCGGTTGGGGATCCGACGGGTATGGAACCCTGGAGCTGAACGGCCAGACACTTCTGAACAACATTCTAGGAGTTAGTTCCCTCACGCCGTTCAATGTTTCGATCGCCACGTCTCTGATCGCGGGCACCAACACCCTGACCCAGGTTTGGAACAGTGCCTACTCTGGCCATACTGGGTTCCGTCTACAAGCGTCCATTCAAACCTGCGGCGCGAGCCAAACCGGCGGGTTGACACTGACCAGCGCCAATCCTCCTAACGGCACCTCAAACGTTGCCACCAACACAACTGTTACGCTCAACTTTAACAATCCACTCGATCCGGCCACGGTGAGCTCCAACACTCTGCCGGTAATGGTCAACTGGAACGGCAACCAAGTTCTGGCGGGCACCTACGTGGTGGCGGGCAACCAGGTGACCTTCACTCCCGACAGCCCGTTCCCCATCAATACAACAATCTGGGTCGGCGCTTGCAATGGACCGTACGATATTGCCGGAGACAGCGCGGGCAACTGTTACACGCAGCTCACCACCTTCGTCACCAACAGCACCGTCACTCCGCCCTCCGGGGCGTTCCAGGTCACAGCGTTCTCGCCGTCGGCGGGGGCAACTAACGTAGGCCTGCGCACGCCGGTGGTGGCCACCTTCAACCGTTCCTTCAATCCGGGAACGTTGAATAGCGCTGATTTCGCCCTGTTCAACGGCGATTCTCAGGGTCCATGGTGCACCAGCTACAGCAGGTCGCAGGACAATTCGACGCTGCAGTTCAATTGCTATCCGTTGCTCGACAGTTCCACGTTAACCGCTTATCTCAACAACGGAATTCAGGACTGGTCCGGCAATGCGCTGACCAGCTTCAGCAGCCAGTTCTCAACCACTCAGTACGATTCGAGCACGAATGGTTCGGTCATCTCTGTGCGCCCGGGCACGGGCAGCGGCGGGATCAGCGTCAACTCGCCGTTCGTGATCTTCACTAGCCTGCCGATCAATCCCGGCAGCGCCACCGGCGGCCTGCAGGTCGCGCAAAATAACGTAGCCATTTCCGGTACGGTGCAGGTTCTGGACAATGGCTACACCCTGGAATTCACACCCGGTTCTCCGTTCACGCCGGGAGCGCTGATCCAGTGGTGGACTACGGGCACCCTAACCGATGCCACTTACAACAACAGCATCAACGCAGCCTCGGGCTACTTCTATGTGGCGGCCAGTACCGCTAGCGAAACCCCAACCGTGCAGGTGGCGTCTCCGGCAGCCTACAGCAGCCCCGTCGCGGTCAACACGGTGTTCGATATCCAGTTCAACACTCCGTTGAATCCGGCCACGGTCACCAACTCCAACATTTACTTGTATGACTCAAGCACCGGCTTGGATGTGACCGGTACCTACACGATGCCGCAGCCGAATGAGGTCCGCATCGTGCCGACCGGTAATCTGAGCGCCAATACGTATATCTACGTCTACATCACCGCAGGCCTGCAAAGCTCAACCAGCGTGCCCGCCACCGCCGCTAGCTGGTACGAATTCACTGGCTCTCCGGTAGACACCACCCTCCCGACCGTTGTGAGCGCGGTACCCTACAACGGCTCCACAAACATCGGCGTCAATGTGCAACCGGGGGTGGTGTTCAGCAAGACCATCGATCCGGTGAGCGTCAACAGCAACACCTTCCAGGTAACGAGTGGCGGCACGCCATTGACGGGCAGTTACTGGTTCAGTTCCACCGACACCAGGGTGGAGTTCGTTCCGAACGCACCGCTGCCGGTGAGTGCGAACCTGGTAATGACGCTCAACGGAGTTCTCGACCAGGTTGGCAACCCTGTCAGCTTCACCTCCCACTTCAAGACGGCGCCCGGACCAGACTTCACGCAGCCGACGGTTGTGTCGTCCAGCGTCACCACGGGCGGGAGCATTCCGACCAACTCATCGATCACGACTCAGTTCAGCGAATCGATGGATGTAACCACCTTCAGCGCCAGCAACTTCCGTATCTACGACACTCTTCAGGGTACGAATGTGGCGGCCACGCTTTCCTGGAGCGCGGACCAATCGGTTGCCTATCTGGTGCCGACCTCTCCGCTGGCTGCGGGCCGCGAATACTATCTCTATGTCAACACCGGGACGGACCTGGCGGGCAACCAGATGCAGAGCTTCTTTGCCGACTTCTACGCCGAATTCAGCAGCTCCACCACCGCTCCGACGGTGACCAGTTTCAATCCGCTGAGCGGGGCGACCGAAGTGGGCACCAACGTGATCATTGAAGCGCAGTTCTCCGCGCCTATCGATCCCAACACCATCGGTGGCGTCACCCTTTCTAAGGGCGGCACGCCGGTGCTCGGATCATCGTCGATGGGTGCGGGCAACACGGCGCTGGAATTTTCGCCGCTGACGCCGCTGGCGCCCAACAGCAGCTACACGCTCGCGATTGTGGGCGTCAAGGATCCGGCCGGCAACGCGGTCGCGACCGTGACCAACAGCTTTAGCACGGGCGCCACCTTCGATATCAGCGCCCCAACCGTGGTTAATTACGATCCTCCCTACAACTCCACGGTTGGAACCAACGTGGTACCCAAGATGGTATTTAACAAGGCGCTGAACCCGCTCACCGTGGCCAACAGCACCTTCCGCATGTTCCTCGCCGACACGGGGCAGTTCATTCCGCTCACCGTTACTCTGTCGACGAATGGGCTGGAAGTGACGATGGCGCCGCAGATTCCGCTGCTGCCCAGTACGCATTACCACTTCCAGGCTTGCTGCGGTTATCAGGATCAGGACGGCAACGTCGGTGGGCAAACCGACCTCTACTTCTACACAAGCAGTGGAGCGGACACAACCGGGCCGACTGTCACGGTCAGCCCGCTGACCGGTGCCACGGGCATTCCGCTGAACGCCCAGGTCATCGTTTCCGTCAGCACCAATATTGACGCCACCAGCTGGAGCCAGAGTTCGATCCAACTGCTGAATGGTGGTACTTCGCTGGCGGGAACCGTGAGCCAACTGGACAACCAGACGCTCGCCTTCGCGCCCACCAGTCTGTTGTCGGCGGGAATCACTTATACGGTGAAGGTCAACGGCTTCAGCGACGCCAACGGCAACGCAGTTGGGCCTTTCACCAGCACGTTTACCACTGGCAGCGCAGCAAGCACGGGTGGACTCACTCTGGTCAGCACCAATATCCCCAACGGGGCGACGGGCGTTTCCGTCACATCGCCGATCATCTTCACCTTCAGCCAGACTCTGGATCCGGCTACCGTAAACACCGGCACGATGCTGGTAATGAACGGGTGGAATGGCAACTATGGTTTGGCGGGAACCTATGCGGTCAGCGGTGCCCAGGTGACCTTCACTCCGACCAGCCCGTATCCGCCGGGAGCCACGGTTTATGTGGGCGCGTGCGGCGGGCCGACCGACGTGTTGGGTGATGTGTACCAGAACGGCGGCTGCTACGTGCAGCTTTTGGAATTCGCCGTGGTTACCGGTTCGCCGGATACCGGGCCCCTGCAGGTGGTTTCGGTCTATCCTGCAAGCGGCGCCACTGGCGTACGCCCGGATGTTTCCGTGTCCGTCACTTTCAACAAATCGATCAACCCCTACAGCGTCTACGACAACAATAACAACGCTCTGCTGTTCGCCGGTCAGGGCCTGCAAGACCACGGCAGCATCAGCATGTCCGCAGACAACCGCACCCTGACGTTCAGCAGCGGCACGTTATCTACCGCAACCGACTACACCATCGAACTGCCGGCTGGTGGAATCGCTGACCCGTCGGGGGTTGCGCTGGCGAGCCTGTTCACCAGCACCTTCACCACGGGGACCAATCCCGCTACCGGCAGCGGCAGCGTGAGTGCTTCTCCCGGGCCGGGCGCGACCGGAGTGCCGACCGACTCGTTGTTGACCCTCTATGCCAACCGCGCGGTCGATGCGGCGACGCTGCCGGGCAACCTGCTCGTTACCGTGAACGGCTCGGTTTACGCCGGAACCGTCACCTCGACAGCCAGCGGCTATGAGATAGAGTTCACGCCCAGTTCCCCCTTCCCGGACGGAGCCACGGTTCAATGGTTCTTCTCAGGGAGCGTGCTCGATGTGAATGGCGATGCCTTCAGCGCCAACAGTGGCACTTTCTATACCGTGGCCGCTGTGAATCCAGCTACCGAAGTTCCGACGCTAGTGGGGACTAGCCCCGCTTGCTGCACGGAGAACTACAACGTGCCTACGAACGCCGAGATCGATCTCGAGTACAGCGTGCCTATCGACCCAACCACGCTGAGCGGCGTGTACTTCAATAGCGGCTCAATCCCGGCCACGTTTGAGCTGGTCCCCGGCTCGCCCAACGTGGTTCGAGTGATACCGAGTGCGCCCCTCACCCCGTCCACGTTCTATGGGCTTTGCAACGACGGCACCCTAATGGGGGCCAATGGAGTTGCGGCTGCGAACCAGTGCTACGCTACCTACTTCACCACCTCCACCGGGCCGGACACGACTCCCGGTAAGGTGACCATCGGACCGCCGAACAGCTCGGTGAATGTGGGGACCAATGCTTACATCCGGTTGGTGTTCTCGAAGCCGGTGGACGTGACTACGATCACTTCGACCAGCGTGACGATCCGCAATGGTGGATCCCCGATCCCGGGCACTTGGTCGTACGCTTACAGCAGCGGCGATATCGTCGGCGCTTACTTCTCGCCCGACAATCCGTTGCCGCCTTCGGCGACGATTTCGGTGAGCGCCAGCAATCTGCTGGATTACGCGGGCAATACTTTTCCGACGGCGACGGCGCACTTCGCCACCGCGGCCTTGCCCGATTACACCACTCCCACTGCTACGCTCGACTTCCCGAGCGCGACCACCGGGATTGCCACCAACGCATCCTTCACCTGCCTCTACTCGGAGCCCATGGATCCGAGCAGCATTACATCCGCTGGCACCTACGTCTACAGCTACACGACTGGCGCAAGAGTGCCGGTAACTTACACGTTCGCTTCGGATTTGCTCTCGGCCACGATGACGCCAACGTCGGCTCTCACCCCCAGCGCCCAGTTCTATTATGACTGCTCGGGCGCGATCGATCTGACCGGTAATGGCCAGAGCGGCGCATCGGCCTACTTCTACACTGGCACTGGTCCGAGCACTACCGGGCCGACGCTGGTTCAGGTCAACCCGCCCAACGGCTTCACCAACGTACCCGTTAACATCAACAGCGGGTATGGAGGCCTCGATTTGCTCTTCAGCGAGCCGATCGCGCAGAACTCGCTGGGCAGCATCACACTCACTCCGTCTGGAGGCAGCCGGCTTGCGATCTCCTTCTCCCCGGGGATTGGCAATACCCAGCTGTGGGTGCAGTTGCCATCCAGCTTGCTGCCGAATACCACCTACACCTATAACATCACCGGCGTTACCGACTACACCGGCAACGCCATCACCCCGGTTACCCGCACCTTCACCACGGGATCGAGCTTTGACTGGAACAGCCCGACGGTCACAGCCGTCACTCCAGCCAACGGCGCCACCGCTGTGAACGACACTACGCCGGGACTGTCGGTTGTCTTCAGCGAGGCCATGGACCCTGTCCTCATGGACGCAAACCATATCTACCTGCGCACCCACAACACTCAGACCACGGTGCCGACCACCTTCACGATGTCGGCGGACTACACCACGGTCTATCTGACGCCGGTATCACCGCTGAGTGCAGCTACGATTTACGATGTGGTAACGGCGGCTCCCAACTGGTATTTAACCGACATCACCGGGAATCCCTATTCCCCAACGGGGGTGATATCCACCTTCACCAGTCAATAACCGCTGCTTGAGCCCCGCCCGCGGCCAGCCCACGGCGGGGCCAGGGCACAGGAAAATTGAAGCCTCAAGACTGGCGCGGCTTGCACCTTCCGGCCGGTCGCGCCGGGCCGATCTGCTAACTGCCGCAGATCGGCCGCGTCTCTGGCTGTTAAATCTCTCGTTGTTAAGCTGTGTGCGTACGCTGCGTGCGTCAAGACAATCGCGCTACTTTGAGCTTGCGCCTGCATGCAGCAAGGGGAGGATGAGAGCATCGATCGCATCGTCGGTAAGATCGGTGAGTTCAACGTTTCGGTGCAGGCTCCAGTGCTCGATTTGCTCGGCGGTTTTTCCGGGCGGCAGTTTGGTTAATGGGCTGAGGGTTTCCATCTCGAGGAATTCGTTGTTGGTGAAGGTCTCGAACGAGCACCCGAAATCGGGATAGGTTTCTCCTGGATTTGCCTGAGCGCGTTTGATGAACGCTTCGCCGTTTAAGACGTACGCGCCCCAGGTACTCGGGTTGAACATTCCCAGCTTCTGCGCTTCGGGGTTATTCGGATCCTGCTTCAAGGTCAGGTATTTTCTGGTGAAGACCCAGCGCTTGTCTGCGAGGTTCGTGTACGCCCACATGACCAGAGGATTGGTGGCTTCGAGGTTCGCAGGATGACTTCCGCGCGGCGGAAAACCTGAGATCGCGATGCCTCCCGGCGCCATCATGGTGAGCGCCCACACGGAGTATTCGAGCGAGAAAAAAGAGCGGTTTGTGATGCGGTGAAGAACGGTCACCTCGGTTCCCGTGGGGGCCATTCTGACTTCGATTTCTTTCTGGAGCCTGGTCAGCGGCTCCACGGGAGCTCTTGCAATCAGTCCGCTTGCGGTGATCGTTATCTCAACTGGAACGTTGTCGGGCGCCCAGGTCGCAACCGGATCTTCGGGAGCTTTCCAGACACGGTCTCCCCCGCGCAGCTGTTCTTTTTGCTCTCCGGTTCCGCCGAGTTGCTCAGCAAACTCTTTGAAAAGATTCTGGCCGCCTGCAAATCCAAAGCGGATGACTCGCGGTCCAACGTCGCTGGTGACCACGAGTTCTACTTCATCGTTGCTGACGCGGTAGGAATTACGCCATCCCTTGTATTCGATTTTCTCCACCTTGACGGCGGCGCCAGCAGAGGAGGCAATCATCAGGCTTAGAACGACGGGCACAATCCGTTTTCGCATGACGCGACTCCTGTTGACGATGCTTGGTGAGGGTACGCTTCTCGGAGGCCGCCAGTCTACAAGTTCTGTTGTGGCCTTGTAGTATCCCTGGGGGGAACGAGTGGGACGCAAGCGCCGGGCCCGTGCCCGATAAGTCGCGGAGCATGCGCGGTCCAGATCTGGCCGACGCGCATCCGAAGGGGGCGAGTCCGTTTGCCGTAATGGACATGGCCGGAAATGTTTGGCAGTGGACGGAACAGTTCGTTGACGAGCACACGCGGGCCGACATTCTGCGGGGCGGCAGCTACGATCAGCCGCAGGGCGCGATCTGGTATTTTCCCGAGGCCCACAAACTTAACGAGCATGGCAAATTCCTGATGATGTCCCCGGGCATGGATCGTTCCCGGACGCTGGGGTTTCGGTGCGTGGCGGATGCGCGATGATGCGGGGCCGGCTGCGAAGAACGGCGTGGACAAAGCCCTGCGAGTCAGTAGCGCTGGAAATGCAAGGCCGATCGCGGGATAGATTACGTTAGAGATGGGTTAAATCGGTTACAAAAGTGGCATAATGTGAGTGCTAGCAATCGCTCCGACTCGTTCGCGCTCCTATGGCCTGCCTCCCCCTTAGTGCAAAATCATACGGTCACCGTACTGGGAACAATCTGTCGGAGGCGCAGCGTCGAGCCGACGCGGGAAAGGGTGAATGAGCGACACCGATCAGGTCCTAGCTAGAGTCCGGGAGGCCTTTAAGGCTGTCTTTGATATTGAGCCACAATCGCTGACTCTGGAGACGAGTGCTGGGGACATCACAGGCTGGAATTCTCTTGGCCATCTCTCACTTACCACTCAGTTGGAACAGACTTTTGGGATCACCTTCGATGTGGACGAATTGATGGAAATGGAGAATGTTCGCGAGATCGTGCGCATCGTTTCGGCGAAGCTTTCTGGGAAAGCGTAAAAGTGACAGGCAATGTCGAATGGAATTTTGCAGGGCGATTGGTGGAGCGCACAGGGCCGGGGTCCGGCTTAATCGATGCCGCCACGCGGCAAACGATTTGTTCTGAGGATTTGCCGCGACTGATTGCGGCTTACGGCGCGCGCTTACTCTCCGCAGGTTTGCGTAAGGGTGATCGTGTGCTGATCGGGTGTTCTCTGACACCGGCAACCGCGTTGGTTTATTTGGGGGCCATGTACGCGGGCTTGGTTGCCGTGCCGCTAGAAGATCGCGAAGTCAGAGACTCGACACAAACCTTGTTGGAAGTAACCGGCGCCAAAGCCGTGTGGACCGAAACATCCCTCCGCGCGGGAGGTGGCCAGGGCTCCATCCTCTGGCTGCAAGGGGAGTTAGCCAAGGAATTCCGCACCACGATACCCCCCGCTGATTGCGTCGCTGCAGATCTGGCGGCGCTGATGGCCACTTCCGGTTCGACCGGTATTCCTCGTTTCGTGATGGTCACTCATGGGAACCTGATCGCGAATACCGAAGCGATTATCCGAAGTCAGGACTTGGCCAGCGACGATCGAGCGATGCTGGTTCTACCGTTAAGCTACTGCTTTGGCGCGAGCGTGTTGCATACCCATCTTTATCAGGGCGGCAGCGTAGTGTTTGATCGCCGTTTTATGTTTCCGGATAAGGTGCTGCACGCCATCCATGAATTTGGCTGCACCACATTCGCCGGGGTGCCGACCGCTTATAACGTGCTTCTGCGCCGATCGAATATTCGTCAGATCGCTCTGCCCGGTTTGAGGCGCTTTCTCCAAGCCGGGGGTGCTTTGGCCCCCCAGAGAATCAGCGAGATGCGGGCGACTTTTCCGTCGACCCATTTCTATGTGATGTACGGGCAAACCGAAGCGACAGCTCGCATATCGTGTATGGAACCCAAACGCTGGGAGGAGAAACCGGGAAGCGTGGGTAGACCTTTGGAAAACCTGACCGTCTCAATTGTGGATGAAAATGGAAATAATTTGCATGCCGGGCAGGTCGGAGAGCTGTGGGTAAAGGGAGCATCCGTATGCTCCGGTTATTGGAATGATCCGGAGGAGGCGGGTCGAGTCTACTCTGATGGTTGGCTCCGTACCGGCGACCTGGCTCGACAGGACGAAGAAGGTTATCTGTGGATCGAAGGGCGCGAAGGGTCATTCGTGAAGATGAGAGGAATACGCGTGAGTCTGGCAGAAGCGGAGGCAAGAGTCACAGCGATTCCTGGAGTGTATGAATGCGCGGGGCGCGGCGTCGAGCATCCGGAAGCGGGTGAGGCTTTGGTTTTGTTTGTCGTGCCGGAGGAAGGTGCGAGCATTCCCGAAGAAGAAATTCGCCGCCACCTTCCAGCCCATTGGGCGGTCGACTCGATTCGCATGGTTTCTGAGTTGCCGAAGACATCCGCGGGCAAAATATCGCTTTCGTCGCTTCCGGGTAAGACCAGAACTTGCATGCCATTGGAAGATAAAATTGAGCGACTTCTGTCTACGTCTCTGTATAGTCTGCCGCCTGAGGAGAGGCAGACCGGTTTGCTGGAAGTACTTCGAGAGGAACTCGATAACGCCTGCGAACGGCATCCCGGCTACAAGAATTATGTGCAGCATTGGCCAATGGACTATCGAACCGCCGGCAAGGTTGCCGATCTGCCTTTTCTACCGGTGGCGACGCTAAAGGCGAATCCTCCGTTGTCTTTGGTGGGTGCTGACGAGATTAAGAGAACTTTAACCTCGAGCGCGACCACGTCTCAACTGCCGAGCCGGGTTGTTCTCGATTCGAAGACCGCGCGTCGCACGACCAAAGGGGTCGTAGCCATTGTCCGCGACTTTATCGGGCCCGCGCGCAGACCTTATCTGGTTGTGGACACACCGAATTTCGTGGGCGGGAGCACTCTTGGAGCCAGAGGTGCGGCGATTCAGGGGTTGCAACCTTTCGCCACCGAGACCACGTACTGTCTTAATGTGGATGCCCATGGCGAACTAGTACTGGATCGAGACCGTCTGAGAGAATTCGCGGACAGCTTCGGCAAAAACGCCGAGAATAAAGACCAGCCAGACGCCGAGGTGCTGGTCTACGGCTTTACGTTTATCTTATGGAACCACTTAGTCCGGCCGCTGCTGGAGGAAAATATCTGCCTCAATTTGCGGAAAGCTTGGATACTGCATAGCGGCGGCTGGAAACGGTTGCAGGATCAGGCGGTGAAGAAATCACAATTCAACCAACAGCTGGCTCAGGTGTTTGGTTGTTCGGTGGACCGCGTCATTGATTTCTATGGCATGGTTGAGGCGGTGGGAGTTATTTATCCCGATTGCTGCGAGGGAAACAAACATGCGCCCGCGTTTGGCGATGTCATCGTGCGAAATCCGCTGACGCTCGAACCGGTGGCGGCCGGAGAGTACGGGATCGTTCAGGTCTGCAACGCTCTACCAACCAGCTTCCCGGGCAACCTGCTGCTTACTGATGATATGGCACAGGTGATTGCTTATGATGATTGCCCCTGCGGGCGACGCGGCATCAGTTTTCGGTTTGCGGGAAGGATACCTGAGGCGGAACTCAGAGGTTGTGGGAATATTCAGGGCAAACGATCGTTGATGAATGAAACGACGATGAATTGAATGACGACTGCTTCCATGACTGAGCTGGTTCATGACGTCAATTCGCCCGATGAGATTTCCAGGGCCGCAGCCAATCTGCGTCAAGTTGTCTTGGACGCGGACGTTTCGCCGAACGACGTCATCACAGTTCTCGATTCCTGGGGGAAAGCACTCGACGCCCGCGAACTGGACGATATTCCGGGGATTGTTTTTCTCCGAATATGGCTCAGGCGTGGCTCTTTGGAACCAATGGTCGCGCGCGAGCTCGGCCCCAACGGCCTAGATGGCGGCTGGAACGAACATGGTCTTGCCGAGTACAAAGTCTTCCCGTTAGGTGTGGTGGGTCACTGGCCTTCGGCCAACGTAGAAATCCAACCCATACTGTCGATGACCTGCGCGCTGCTTGGTGGCAATGCTGCCCTGGTGCGCATTCCCGGCGGACTGGTCGAGTTGACTCGGCGCTTGATGGCGAAGCTTGCTCAGAGCGATCCCGACGAATTGCTGACGCGCCGCATATTTATGGTGGCATTCTCGCACGACCGGCGGGACCTGCAAGAGGCGATGGCTCGAGTTGTCGACGGAGCGATGATTTGGGGAGGTCAGGAAGCGGTTCTGCAGATTCGGGGATTGCCATTTCCGCATTGGACGAAAGTGGCAGTGTTCGGGCCCAGGATTTCCGTGGCTGCGATGGATGCAGGGGCATGGGCGAACGCCGACGAACAAGAGTCCTGGTGCCGGCGCATGGCGCGAGATGTCTGGCAGTTCGAACAGCAGGCATGTTCTTCGCCGCAGGTATTGTTTCTGGAAAAAGGGGCGGCGGATTCCACTGCCCAATTTCTGTCGACTCTGCGGCGCGCGTTTGAAGCGGAAAACCAGACGCACCCACGGCAAACCATTCCCGGGGCGTTGACCTCCGCGATCTGCCAGGCACGAGCGTCTTGGCTGCTGGCGGACCATTCGCATCAGGCGGTTTTTCCGACGAGTCCAGATTGGACGCTGTTGTTCGGCGCGGGAGTAGATATTCCCCAGCCCACCCAAGGGCGAACCTTGACGGTTCTGGAGGTGGACCGTTTGCTCGATCCCATTTCCAGGTTCGATGGAAACGTGCAGACGCTTGGTTTAGGGGTGGCCGATCCAGAGAAAGAGAAAGAACTCTCCGACATGGCCGGAAAAAGAGGCGTCGACCGGATTGTCAAACTTGGACGCATGCATGTGTTCTCCTCTCCCTGGGACGGTGTAGATTTGGTGCGGCCCATGGTTCGGATGGTTCGTCATGTTTGCTCCGCGGACTGAGGTACGCGAAAGAAAGACCCACGTTATGCCGGACGGCAAAACATTTCTTAGAAGCCTGGAGACAAAAGCGAAGATGCTTGCTCCCTCGGCTCGCGCCACGTTTGAGGCGAACGAAGCGCTTTGTTCCTGGCTTTTAGATCCGCTGGCCCGCTGGGCGGAAGCCGCATACGGCGACCGCGCCTTTGATGATGCGGCGAAAGGCTACGCCCGGTATTGTCTGGGCGTGTGGAAGTCGCAACAAGTCTACGAGCAGGCTGGCCGGTACACGCCGGAAAAAATGCCCGCCCTTATTTCGGAAGTGTATGAAGACGAAGGCTACATGGTTCCTTACATGTGGGCCGCGATCCTGATTTATCCCTTCTGGCCTTCCATGGTCCGCCACATCGCAATGTATCGAGATGATTTTCTGAAGCCGCTGCCGGCGGGCGCGAGCGTCCTGGAGTTGGCCAGCGGTCATGGCGTGATGAGCCTGCTGGCGGCCGAGACCAGGCCCGACATACGCGTCAAAGGTTTCGACATCAGTCCGCCGGCGACCGCCGTGGCAAATCGGCTATTGCATGTCTCCGGGCATGGGGACCGGGTAACCTTTGAGGTCAAGGATGCACTGAAACTGAATTTGACGGAGAGCCGCGGGACTTATCAAGGAATTATTGCCGCCATGCTGGCGGAACATCTGGAAGATCCGCGTCCTTTGTTCAAAGTGCTGGCCCATCATCTCGCGGATGACGGTCTCATTTTTTTCAGCACTGCGCTCGAATCAGCTCAGCGCGATCATACCTACGAATTTCATCATGAAAGTGAACTGGTGAAGATGGCAGAGGAGGTCGGCCTTCGCGTGACGCGGTTGGTTTGTGACGCCGGCATCCCTGTGCCTGGTGGCCGTTTTCTTCCGCGTGCCCTGGGCATGGTCCTGCGGCGTTGAGAAAATTCACAGCGTGCGTGTGAATATTCCAACGTAATCTCGAAACGACAATTTTATGACGATGACCTTTGAAGAAGTGAAAGCACGTCTGAAGCAGCGGTTCCCGCTGATTATGGTCGACCGGGTTCTGGAGTTGGAGCCGGGGAAACGCATCAAAGCCCTTAAGAACGTCACGGGAAACGAGATCCAGTTTCTGGGACATTTTCCGGAGTTCGCCATCATGCCGGGGACTTTTATTATTGAAGCCATCGGACAAAGTGCTTCCATTTTGTTCAGCCAGACCGCCGGCGATGACGTCGACCCTCGAGAGTTCCTGGTGCTGGCGATCGTAAATGACATGAAATTTCTGGTGCCGGTGTTGCCGGGTCACACGCTGATGATCGAAGTGAACATTCTTAAAATGACAGAACAGGCGGCCCTGGTGGAAGGTGTTGCCAGCGTCGAGGGCACGGTGGTGACGCGGGGTAAGTTGAGTTTCGCGCGAAAGATTCTGTGAAGGTGCGACTTAGGCGCCATTCGGTTGACTGCCGGCTCGAAATGCATCGGTCCGGCCGGTTAGGTTAGGAAGGTAGCTCGCCCACCAGTGATGAAGAGATCGTCGCTGTCACAGATCTGGAACTGAAGGGAGGGCAGAACTTCCGAACCATCCCTGCGGAAGAAAACTACGGGCGTCCGCTTGAGCGGGCGCATACCCGCTTGTCGTGCGCCGAGGATGCTGGCTTCTGTAGAGCATCGGGCGACGAGTTCAGAAGTGTTTGTGTGTTTCAGCGCCGCCTCGTAGGCGAGATGGAACGCGATGCACCAGATTTCGGGCGAAGGGTTTTCCAGCCACACTCCGGCCACGCGAGCTTGCTCCCGTACAACGAACAGCGCAAAAAACCCAACGACTCGGCTCTGGTTCACAATGTTAAATGTCAGACAAGTAGCCACCGGGCATTGCTGAAGATATCGGAAGAATGATTCGCCGCGCTCGCCCAGGGGGAAAGCGAACCCTTGCGCGGTGGCCGCGGCAGCGGCCCAGTCGCTGGGTACTTGCCGCAGAGGAATCCGGGACCACCATAAATTTCGCGCAAAGCGCAACGGAAGGCGCCAATCCCTGCGCTGGTGCCGGAACATTTGTCGCCATGGCCGGATTGGGCGCGCCAAAGTCACAGCCTCCGAAACCGTACGGAAGCCCAGCTTCGGAAGAATAGCTTGTGTTATTTCCTCGCCACCAATTCCATAAACGAAATCGAAAGCTCGGGTTAGATTCTTAATCGAGGACCAGCCCGCTCCTCGCGCGTGAGGGTCCGCCGCCCAATCCATAGCGTGAACTCCGCGCTCGCTCTTTGTGCCGGTCTGCACCGTGACTGGCCAAAGCCCGACGTGAGCGATCACGCTGCCATCCCGCTCCATCCAGAAGGAGCGCGGTTCCGGCCAGTCTTCCCGCGGAGTCCAGTACTTCCACCGCAACATCGAGGAACTCACAAGACCAGCGTTAGCCGAGAACATGCGAGTCAGAAACTCACTCAGTCGTTCCTCGTCATCACCATTTGTTGGCCGCCAAAGAGGGTCCATGCAGCAGTTCTCCACTACTTGCAATGCGGACGGTCGAAAAGGATCGTCGGATTGCGGCGATGCAAAACGTGTGCTCGACTACCAATCAAACAGGCACTGGAAGGCCATATCGCAGATCTGGGAGAAATAAGAACGTTGACGCAGAGGGAAGGCCAGTCAAATACACATGCCGAGTGAGTTCAAGCGGATTCGTTTTCTCTTTCAAGAGCACCTAAAAGACACCAATCCTATGCGGGGACTCAGCTGTTATATCAGAACCGAAGCTAGCTCGAACAGGAATTGCAGAGCCCGCAACGGTGCCCACGGTATGGTTCGTTGACGTGCGGATAGCGCATCCGTAAGATGAGGCGACCCGGAAGCCGGTCGGCTCCCTTCGATAAACCAGACTCATCATGAAACCACAGACTCAAGGTATCAAGACCCGCGGACGTTTAAGTCTCATCGCTACGGTTCTGCTTTCTGTCAGCCAGTTATTTGGATTGGCTTCGCGCTCTGCAACGTCCGCCCTTCCGGCGAACACCGCGGAGGGGATGGCTGCCACGGCCGCAATCGAGGGCGATAAGCTTCGCCTCTCGAACCGTGCCATCGCGGCGGAATGGCAATTGCATGAGGGTGGCCTGATTGCGAACACGCTGATGGACCATTTGACCAATCGGACGATCTCCTTGGCGGCGAATGCGTTCGTCGTCAGCTTAAGGGACGGCACGGTTCTGAAGTCATCGGAGATGCACGTGATCGCCCCGCCCCGCATGGAGAAGCTCGAACCCGATCCCAACGCATCGCAGCTCGCTGCGAGGTTTGGGGGCTGGCAGATCGAGGTGGGTCTGAGCGATTCCGGCAAGCGACTGCAGGTGACATGGCGCGCAGTTCTGCGCGATGGTTCCGCCTATGTGCGCCAGGAAGTGACGCTAAGTGCCACCGGCAAAGATCTACCCATCAGCAGCGTTCGACTCGTTGACGTGACCATTCCGTCCGTTCGCGTGTACGGTGCGGTTAAGGGATCTCCTATCGTTGCCGGCAACCTCTTCTTCGGATTCGAGCACCCGCTTTCCGAAAGCAGAGCTTCGGGTAATCGTGCGATCGCGCAAATCTGGCGCGAGTTGCCGCTGCGAACTGGCCAAGCGGTTACTTATTCCTCGGTTGTGGGTGTCACGCTCCCAGGACAGCTGCGACGCGGGTTCCTGGCCTACCTCGAACGTGAGCGGGCGCATCCCTATCGAACGTTCCTGCATTACAACTCCTGGTATGACATTGGCTATGACTCCAAATACAACGAGTCGGACGCGTTGGGAGCGATTCACGCTTTTGGGGAGAAGTTAGTGGAAAAGCGCGGCGCAAAGATGGACTCTTTTATGTTTGACGACGGGTGGGACGACGAAAAACATTTGTGGCATTTTCACTCGGGCTTTCCCAATGGTTTCCTTCCGTTGAAAGAAGCAGCTTCAACCTTTGGCGCGGCGCCCGGCATCTGGTTTTCGCCCTGGGGCGGATACGAAGCCGCGAAGGCAGAGCGGTTAAAGTACGGCAAGGAACAAGGCTTTGAAACCAATGAGGGGGGCTTCGCACTTTCCGCGCCCAGGTATTACGCGCTATTCCGTGAAACCACAATAGAGTTCATCCGGAAGTTTGCTATCAATCAGTTCAAGATCGACGGAACCGGAAACGTGGACACGGCCTTTCCCGGCGCGGCCTTTGACAGCGACTTTCAGGCTGCGATCAGCTTGATCCACGAATGGCGAACCGTGAAGCCCGATATTTATATCAACCTGACAACGGGAACCTATCCTTCGCCGTTTTGGCTGCAGTACGCGGACTCCATCTGGCGCGGGGGCGAAGACCACAGTTTTCTGGGCGTGGGATCCTGGCGGCAGCGGTGGATTACCTATCGTGATGCCGACACCTATTCTGGCATCGTAATGTCAGGCCCTCTGTTTCCTCTCAACTCGCTTATGTTGCACGGCTTGATCTATGCGCAACATGCCAACCACTTAGATACCGACCCTGACGGCGACTTCGCCGCTGAAGTCCACGACTATTTCGGCACGGGGACGCAGTTGCAGGAGATGTACATTACTCACTCGTTGCTGACAGAGAAGGACTGGGACATTCTGGCGGAGGCGGCGAAGTGGTCGCGCACGAACGCCGACACTCTGGTAGATACACACTGGGTAGGCGGCGACCCTGCGCTGCTGGAGATATACGGCTGGGCTTCATGGTCGCCCCGCAAAGGGATACTGGTCTTGCGAAATCCGAGCGAGAAGCCACAGGACTTTGTCGTGGATGTGAACGGCGCGTTCGAATTACCGCCCGGCGCGGCCAGGACTTACGAAGCCCGCAGTCCATGGCAGGAGGATCGAGAGAAGCCTCCAATCACGCTGTCCGCGACTGTGCCTTATACGTTTCACCTAAGGCCTTTCCAGGTGTTGACGCTCGAGGCAAGCCCGAAGGATTAGCAGCCACACCGAAACCCGCCTCGACGTATTCTCCGGGGCGGGCTGGGGTGTAAGAGGACTGCTTATGGCTGGCTTAGGCCGCTTTCTTCTGTTTCGTTTTCCACGCTGCCCAGCGGGCCTTCTGAGCAATCGCGATCTTCCGGCGAGCCGCTGCCGACATAACCCGCTTGGGCTTGGTTGCAGCCCGATTCGCCCAACGCGCCTTCTGCGCGAGACTAATCGCCCTACGGCCGGCAGCGGACAACGTACGTCGTCGGGGAGAAGCGACCGCGGTTGTGCTTAACCCGTTGTTAGTATTCGATCCTCGCAGCGCACTGATGGCTGCGTCTAAGCGACCAAGTTCACTTTGAACTTGCTTGCGTTGGCTTTGTAACTGATCCACTATGTGTGACAGATTTGGCATGTAATACCCCCTCGGACAGCTATCTTAGCAGAGGTTGGTGACTTAGTAGGAGGGGAGTTTGGCGCCCCCAGCGGGAAATCACCCGTGCTTCGGAGAAGCCGCGTAGGATTGCCGAAAGATAGCATGCCAGCGAGAAAAGGGGGTGGCTATCATGAAATCTGAGATCCAACCGGGATTGACTCATTTCGCGGAACCCTGTATGGATGTGAGGTTGCGGTGACAATCGAATTGTTCGCGGTGGCTGACCCTGGGTCTTACTGCAGGCGAGCAAGAGGCAGTCGCTTTCAGAAAGAACGATGCTAGCGAAGGAGAGAGCGTGAGAACAGGCCGCGGGACTCGAGTGCTTGCAGTTTATCTAGCTGGTCTGGTGGGGAGCGCGAACTTTTCAGTTGCGCAGAAGGTGGTGGTCGATTCGTCTCCATCCCACGTGGTGAACACGTTCAGCCCGGTGCGCTCTCTGGGCGCGGCGATCGACCGGCTCAGGACTGGGACTCCCGATCATTTGCTGACGGATCCGCTGCTCAAGGAAATCCTCAACGCCGGCTGGCAAACGGTGACCTACCGTCAAAATACCGAGCTCATGGTTGAGGCGTGGCACTGGAATCCGAACGGGGCGTGGAGTAACGCGAAGCGGCAGGAGGGTTACTTTGTCGGAAATTCCGAGCCGACCGGTGAGATGATTCGCCATTCCTGGGCCGCCCCGCTGCCGCATCGTGGCTTCAGTCGAGGCGATGGCAATGGATGGTCGCGCCTGACGGACGGCGATCCGAAGTCGTACTGGAAGAGCAACCCCTATCTAACTCGTGCATTCACCGGCGAGGATGACGCGCTCCACCCGCAGTGGGTGATGATTGATTTGGGCAGCAAGGTGGATGTGAACGCGATCCGCATCGCGTGGGCCGATCCCTATGCCCGGCGTTACTCCGTGCAGTTTTGGACGGGGGAGCTCGAACCCTTCTACGACGGGACCACCAAAGGCACATGGCAGACGTTTCCGTTAGGCACGGTGACGGAGGGCAAGGGCGGCACGGTCACGCTGAAGCTGGTTTCCTGGATGATTCCGGTGCGCTACATCCGCATCTGGATGACGGAATCCTCCAACACTTGCGACAGTCATGATTCAGCCGAGCATGGTTCCGCTGATCCGCGAAATTGCGTGGGATACGCCATCAACGAACTTTACGTTGGGGCGCTCACGGCCAACGGCGAATTCAATGACTACGTTACTCATTTTCCCAGCCGCGAGCAGACGGTAACCTGGCCTTCGTCCGTGGACCCGTGGCACGCGGCCAGCGATCTCGACGAATCCCGCGGTGACCAGACGGGATTTGATTTCTTCTTTACCAGCGGCGTTACCCGCGGCCTGCCCACCATGATTCCGATTGCCATGTTGTATTCCACTCCGGAAGATGCGGCGAACGAGATTGCTTATCTCTATAAACGTCACTATCCGATTTCGTGGATCGAGATGGGTGAGGAAGCCGACGGACAACACATGCTGCCTGAGGATTACGGCGCGCTTTATCTCCAGTTCGCATCGGCCATTCATAAGCTCGTCCCAGAAGCCAAGCTGGGAGGTCCTCCATTTGAAGGAACGTTTGGCGACGTCGAAGTGTGGCCCGACGCCGCGGGAAAGGTTTCCTGGCTGGGGCGTTTTGTGGATTACCTGAAAGCTCACGGCCGCCTGAACGACTTCACATTCTTTTCATTCGAGCACTATCCCTACCAGGACAGGCCGACCTATTCCTGGGGCGATCTGTATCCGGAGCCGGGATACGTCAGCCACATCGTTCAAGTCTGGAAAGATAACGGCCTGCCGCCCAATATTCCGTTCTTCATGACGGAGGGAAACATCGGCGGCGGCGCGGGACCGTCGAGCGTGAAGAGCGGTTTGTGGCTGGCCGATTACGTTGGGTCGATGATGAGTGCAGGCGCCGGTGCAACTTATTACTTTCACTACATGCCATCGCCCCGCCAATTTGGAGGCTTTGGTAGCTTTTTGTGGATCGACGAGAACTACCACGTATTAGGGTATCCGCCGCAGTACCTGGCTGCGCAGGTCATCACCAAGGAGTGGGTGCAGCCGGTGGATGCCCCGCACCGGCTTTTCAAGGCTTCGAGCGACGTTACCGACGCCGCCGGAACCGTGCTGGTCACGGCTTATGCCGTGGAACGGCCGGATGGACAGTGGTCCGTCATGCTGGTCAACCGCGATCAATTCAACGATCACGCGGTGAAGCTATCTTTTGCAGATTCCGAGACCAAGCGCGACCGCTATTTTTCCGGTCACGTGGATCGCATCACCTTAGGATCTGCGGAATATCAATGGCACCCCGAAGGAACCGGGGGCCACGCCGACCCTGACGGGCCGCCATCTAAATCGAGCGTCGCTGGCGGTGCCGAGGCGCTTTACCAGATTCCGAAAGCTTCTATCACTGTGTTGCGTGGTCACGTCGCGCCATAAGAATTGCGCAATGACAAATGTCGCCGCTGGGATCGCGAAGAGAGAAAAACTACCGCGCGATTTCCGCGATCTGCACGCCGTAAGGCCCCAGCAAACTGCCGGTGGCGTAATCGACAGCGGCCACCGCCAGCCGATAACTGACTTCGGCTTGCAAGAGACCTTGCTCCGCCGCTGCCAGTTCGGTTTGTGCTTCGAGCACCAGAAAAATCTGTCCCGTTCCCAGTTCGTACTTGCGCTGCTCGGCGGCCATGGTCTTGCGTGCCAGATCGACTGACTCCTTGCTGGCCGCGATGTTGATTTTTGCTTCTTCGAGCTGATGGACCGCATTGCTCACGTCGTATGTGATCTGCTCCTTCGTTTGTCTTTCCGTGTACAGGTCTCGGCTGCGCGCGATCAAGGCACTGCCGAGTGCTGCTTGCCCGCTGCGATTCTTAACCGGGAGATTCAGGGTGAGACCGAACCCGTAGCTGGGAAATCCGAAACCGAACAACTGGTTCAGGGAGTCGCCGAACCCTCCCGCGGCCACCCCCTGGGCAGTAGCAAGATTGTTCAGCCCGTTCCCGGAGTAGTTTCCGTTCACGCGCAAATCTGGCAACAAATTGTTGTGAGCGAGACGAATGCTGGTGTCATCATTGGCCAGGGACTGACGCGCGGCTTCAAGTTCCGGCCTCTTTCCCATCGCCTGTTGCAGGGCCGTCGCCGAATCGACGCTCCGTAACTCCTCTCCCGGTTCGGGTGGTTCCGTCAAGTCGAGATCGAGCGCTCGAAAGTAAGGATCAAGATCGGCGCCCACGCTCTGACGAAAAGCATCCTCAGCCTGCCGCAGAGCGTACTCGCTCTGGATCACCTGCACGCGCCGACCCGCCACTTGCGATTCCGAGCGATAAATGTCCAGCGGCGGGAGCGCTCCCAGTTCCAGTGCGCGCTTGTCGTGCTTATAGGTAGCCTCGGCCGCATCCAGCGATTTCTGCGCCACTTCCAGGTTGCCGCGCGCCTGCACCACATTCCAATATTGCCCGACGACTTGCTGAATGGTGCTGCTCACTTGAGCCTCAAACGTGGCGCGGGACGCTCGCACATTGCGGCGCGCGATCACCAGAGGTGCCCGATTGGCGAACAACCAGCGGTTGCGCAACAAGGGCTGGGTGAACTGAAAGCCGAGAAAGGAGGACAGGGAGGGATTGAAGAAGTTGAAAGTGCTGTTGGACGAGTACTTGGTTGCGTTGAAATTGAATTGAATGTTGGTTCCGGTCTCGAATGTCTGGCTATAGTTGAGCTGCGTGACCTGGTTCAAGCTGCTCAAGGTTCCCAGCGCCGGGGCCCCGGTAAGCTGTGTGTACGCCTGCGAAAGCTGCCCCTGGGAACTGAAGCTGGCCTGCACGGAAGGATCAAACGGTGAATGCGAAGCGAGCAGGGAATACCTGGAATTCTCAATGTTCAACTCCTGCAGCCTGACGTTGCTGTTGTTGGCCAGCGTCAGAACCACGGCATCCTGCAGTGTGAGGCGCAACTTGCCGTCGACCACGTGCTCCCGCATATACTTCGGGCCCGGCAGCGTGTCCGTGACCGCTTGCGGATTGGTCAGCCCGCGAAACGTTTCGCGTTCGCGAATGGTTTGCGCGGACAGGACGCTCGCGGGCAAGCCCAGAATGCCGCACAGCAGAATGGGGCACAGCAGAGGGCACAGAACGAGACGAAGCTTCATTTCTTCTTCCTCCAGAACTGCGGACAGAAAATTCACGCGAGGATAGTTTGTTCGCGGGCCCGTTGATTCACTCGTAACGAATGGCTTCCACCGGATCCAGGCGCGCGGCCTTTACCGCCGGATAAATCCCGAACACCAGGCCCACAGTGATGGAAACCACAAACGCTAAAAGGATGGAACTCACAGTCACGATGGTCGACCAGCCGGCGAGCAACGCGATCAGGCGCGACATCACGAAGCCAAAGATGATGCCAAGGCTTCCGCCCACGAAAGAGATCATCATGGCCTCGACCACGAACTGGCGCACAATATCGGACTGTCGAGCCCCCACCGCGCGGCGCACACCGATCTCCCGGGTTCGTTCGAGAATGCTGGCCAGCATGATGTTCATGATTCCGATACCACCAACCAGCAGCGAGATGGAAGCGATCGCGACCATCACGATACTGAAAAGCCGTTCCGTGCGTTTCTGTTCGGCCAGCAGTTCGGCGGGCACAATCACGCTGAAGTCTCCCGCCCCGTGGTGAGACGAATCCAGAATCGCTCGTACTACTTGTGCCACCGCGGGCATATCGGCGCCATCCCGCAGGTTGAGGTAAATTCCATCAATCTCGTCGCGGACATCGCTGTAGCTGTCTTCCAGGCGAAGAATCGCGGCATTTAGCGGAACATAAATAATGTTGTTGAGATCCTGCGTCGGAACTCCCGACACTTCCGTGCGCGAGCTGAGTTGAGGACTGGCCACTCCGATCACGCGAAACCACTGCTCGTTCACCTTCACATACTGATCGAGCGGATCGGCGGCTCCAAACAGACTCGACCTCGCAGCCGCTCCCAACACACAGACCGCCGCGCCCCGCTTCTCTTCGTCCTGATCAAAGAACCTGCCCTGCAGCAACTGAAGGCCGCCAATCGTGGTGTAACCCGGGTTCACGCCGTAGACGGCCGGCACATCTTCCTGAGCTTTCGGAATGGTCTTCGAAGGCGTCATCCGCTTGCGCGGAGTCGACACCACAATATCGTTCACGTCGTCGCGAATCACGCGGTAGTCCTGGAAAGTGAGTCCGGGCGAAATCTTGCGAATCTTGGAATGAGCCTGCCATTCCGTAGTTTCCTTCGCTTCCACGATCAGGTTGCGAACGCCCATCTGTTCGATCAGTGCCATCACTTTCTGCCGCGCACCCGCGCCGATGGAGAGCATGGAGACCACCGCGGCCACGCCGAAAATCATTCCCAGCATGGTCAGCAGTGAGCGAAGCCGGTGAAGCAGCAGGTTCTGCAGCCCCAGGCGAACATCCGGAATCCATTGCTGGTAGCCGTGGAGCACGCGCGCCGGACTGGGCGATGCGCTGGTCGCCATCAGGGCGTCCCTCCGCCGATGCCCGTTGAAGGCGCGCTCGATGCGCTCGCTTTTCGTGGCGCAGTCGGATCGACCAGCGCGACTTCACTGCCTGCGTTCAATCCTTCGATGGCAGCCCGGCTCTCGCTCTCGTTTTGAATCTTGACCTCGCGCGGCTCAAATCCGCTTCCACTCTTAACGTAGACAACGCGCTTGCCATCTTTCAGGAACAGCGCCTGCCGGGGAATGTAGAGCGCATTCTTCTTTTCCTCCCCACGAATCACGACCTGAGCGGTAAGACCGGGACGCAGGCGAGAATCGGAGTTTGGAAGCTGAATGATAACGTCGAACTTGCCTCCCATATCTGTTTCCCAGAATTGCTTCATGGACATGCCTCCCACGGTCTTGACGGTCCCGCGGAAAACCTGCCCGGGCAAAGCATCGAACTCAATTTCCGCCGGTTGTCCGGCCTTGATATTGCTGCGGTCGTGTTCGTTGATTTTGCAGACGATCTCCACCTCATGCGAGTCGATCACTTCCGCAATGGAACTGCCCGCCTCAACCTGGTCCCCTTCGCGGTAGTCGGGCAGAGTCATGCCGTCAAAAAAGAATCCGCCGGTCGCGTCACGATTCTTCTCAATGGAGACAAGCCCATCGATGGCGGCCGGAACGTGCATCCTGTCGATGTTCTGCTGCGCCTGGTCCATCGCTAACTTGGCTTTGTTCCGCTTCTCCTGAGCGAGGTAAATCGTGGCTTGGCCGGATGCGGTGTGCGACTGGATGTCCTGTTCCAACTCGGCCAGCACTCGCTGTGCCTGTTCCAGGCCAAGCTGGTTTTTCTTGCCATCGATCGCGCTTACCAGTTCATTTTTCTGGACATCCAACTCCGCCCGCCGCACATCGAAGCGAGCCTTAAGCAGTGCAACTTTGTCTTGCGCCGCAAGCACCGCGGCGTCGGCCTTCGCCTTGGTGATTTCCTGATCCGCCTGCAGCAACTCCGATCGGTTCTGCTCCAGCTTGTAGCGCTGCTCGCTGGGATCGAACTCAATGACGATATCGCCTTTCTTCACGGGGACGCCGGTATGAGAGAGCCGCGTAATTTGCAGCGCGCCGCCGCCGACCGGAGGCGCCGTCAAGGTGATGGTGTGGTTCGCGCGCAACTCGCCGGTAACCACAACCTTCAGTTCCATGTCTCCGCGCTTTACTTGACCAACGGGAATCTCCCCATCGCTTGAGGGAATGCTCGATCGCCGCGCCCCCGCTACCACGGCGACGGCGCCCACGAGAATCGCAGTGAACACTCCCCAAAGGATCACGCGGCTGCGTTTCATTGGCGGGCCATCACTCCTTCACCGTCGGATCTTTCAGAGCCACGCGGTCACCCGCGCTCAGACCCTTGGCCACCAGGATGCGGTCGCGGCTCCTGCGCTCCACCTCGATCACTCGCTCCTGAAATTTCGAACCTTGCCACACGTAGGCCACGGTCTGCCCCGATTTCTGAAACGAAGCTTCCACCGGAATGGTGAGGGCATTGGCAACGCGGTCCACCACCACCGTCAGTTGCGCGGTCATGCCGGGCTTCAACCGTGCGTCGGCCTGATCCAAAGCGATCACCAGATTGAAATTCCTGGGGATCGGCCACCCAGCCGAAAAGTCGATGGTGGCGATGGTGCTGATCTGTTCGATCTTGCCGGTGAATTGCCGGTCGGGAATCGCGTCCAGTTGTGCGCTCAAGGTTTCGTTCAGCGCCAAACGTCCGCGTTCCGTTTCGTCGGCTCGGGCCGAGACTCGCAGCGTGGAGACATCCGGCAATTCCGCGATGGGGGCGCCCGGCCACGCCCGGTCACCCGGTTTAAACGGAGCCTCGCCTCCGGGACGCCACGTCGAAATCAGGCTGATCATTCCCGCCGCCGGCGCCGGTAACGTCATTTTGGTTAAGGAGCGTTCCGCCCGCTGCACATCGTAGGCTGCTTTCTTGCTGGCTTCGACCTTGCTCTCGATCGTCGCCTTATTCACCGCGCGATCGGCCGTCAGCTTCTCTTCCACCTCGTGCAATTTCTGTTCGGCATCGGCGACTTTCAAGTTCGCTTCCGCGCCTTCGATTTTCGAGACAATCTCCTGCTTGCTGGCATCCAGCTTTGCGGTCTCCACGTCGAATCGCGCCTTCTTCACCGCGGTCACATCTTCTTCTTCTGTAAGCCGCGCCTGCGCCTTGGCTTGATCGATCTCGGCCTGCGCCGATTTCAAAGTGGACCGGTGCTGCGCCAGATCCTGCTCGGTTTTCGTCTTGTCAAACTCCACCACCACATCGCCCTGCTGCACTTGCGTGCCGTCGGCTGCGATCTTGATGATCTGCAGATCTCCGGCTTCCGCTGGCGCAGAAATCGTCACTGACTTCATCGCCTTCACTTCACCGCGGAACTGAATGGAGTCGATGAATTCCCCGCGCTTCACGTCGAGGGTAGGAACCTCTGGCGCCCGATTCGAATATCGAACCGCCCCGAAGACCACACCGCTGCCCACCAACAAAACCACGGCGACCACCATCACTTTGCGCCGAATCCATAGCTGCTTCACTCGAGCGATCGCCATTTCACGGGTCGTCATTGCAAACCACCTGCGGCTCCGCCGGTTCCGGCGACGTCCACGTCGACCGCGGCAGAAAGGTCGGGCATCAACTTGGCGTCGTTGCCGGCAATCGAGAAAACTACGGCGAAGGTACGAAGCTTGGAAGAGAAGTCACCGTTCCTTCCGATGGGAGCCATTTCTTCCAGCTTGCCCCGGAACACCAACTGCGGATACGCATCGAGATGTACTCTCGCAGTCTGGCCCACACGCAAACTCAGGAAGTCTTCCTGATTGACCGGCGCCTGCACCTGCATCCTGGAGGGATCGACCACCTGCATGAAAGGCACGCCAGGCCGCACCTGATCGCCTTCCTGTACCTCCCCCATCTTTCCCTGTTTCCAGATCGTGTTCAAAACCACTACTCCGTCAATCGGCGAGTGAATCTGCATCAGCTCGGAATTCGCCTGCGCGTGCCGCATGGTTTCGCGCGTGCGATCGCGCTGAATTTCCAGAATGCGAATCGCCGCCTGGGCCGCCTTCCGTTTTAGATCGAAGGTTTCGCGCAGTTGTTGCAGCGTGGCCTTCGCCTCGTCCAGGTTCTCCTGCGCTTTTTCGGCGTCGATCCGCGAGACGATCTCAACCTTCTGCATTTCGAGTTCAGCTTTGCTTAGATTGTCTTCCGCCTGCTTCCTCTCGGTTTCGTCTTTAGCGCGGGCCGCATTCTCCTTGGCTTGCTCTTCCAGCACTTGGTCGACGAGTTTTCCATAGTCCGCCTGCTTATCGATGAAGTCGCGCAACTGGGCCTGGCGGTCGAACTCCACCAGCAGATCTCCTCGCTTCACGCGGGTTCCCACCTGCGCGATCCGGGTAATGGTAAGTGTGCCCACCGATTGCCCCGCAAGAAGAGGCGCCAGGATGGCGCGGGATTGCACAGCCTCGGTTGTGCCCTTGAGACGCAAAGTTCGACCGGAATCAGCTGGAAGACTCGAGGATTGCGCGCCAGTTCCCCTCGACGGCTTTTTCCCCGCTCTCATGCCCACCAGCACGAGCGTCCCGACAACCAAGGCAATCACCACCGCGACGAGCGCTCCCCGCAGCCGTCCCTGGAACCGGGAAGCACCGGGGCCGGGATCGTCCGGCGGCCTCTCAATCACCGGAGGAGAGGGAGACTCGATTGTCGTTTCGGCAGGAGACGAAGACATGCTCGATGGCTCTCGCAACAGATTTTCTGGCTTGGCCGAAATACGCCCCGGTTTAAGAAGATGCCATTATCCAACAGAAAAGCTGCCTCGAAATACAAAATCCTTAGGAATACCTGCTATCAGGATCGGGTTTGGCCTCCGTCCTTGCAGCTTAATTTTCGGTGCGAGCGCGTAACTCAGCAGGACTCAAAGCTTCGCGGTGATCGTCGCTTCGCTGCCCACTCTTGTCCAGTCCTCAAAGGGCGATGCGGACGGCCGCAGTCGTCCCGGGTTCATGATGTTATCGGGGTCGAGTCCTCCCTTAATCGCGGCTACCGCGAGCACTCCCAGCGGCGAAATATCATCGGTCAACCATGGCAGGTGTTCGGTGCCGACGGCATGGTGATGCGACAGAGTGGCTCCGTTATCCATGAACGACTGCTGCACGGTTCGCTTGGCGTGCAGATATTGCTGCATTTCGCGGCCATCCTGCTGCTTGCAGGCGAAGGTTAAATACAGGCTCGCCCCGCAATGGTAAGTGTGGCTGATGTGACATCCCACCCAGGGTTTTACTCCACTCTCGTGAATCGCTGCGCCCAAAGACGCAGTCGTCGCGCGATAAAGAGGAACGATGTTTTTCCAGGTGGTGGAAGTCTCGCTCACGTCGGAAGTCACACCGCGATCCATGAGGAAATCGCGTATGTGAGGAAAATCATATTTGCTCGATTCGAACGACTTTCCTGAGCTAGGCCCCAGGTCCACCGCGCCGAAGCGCCGATAGATGGCGCTCACTTCACGGTGCTGGCGAGCCACATCGCTCTTGCTGCCTTCGAAAGTGGAGAGCATAAGGCAAGCTCGCGCGAAATCGAACCCCTTTACCCTGAGATAACTCTTCATGCAGGTCGCGACCGCCTGCGAAAGTCCCGACGACGGAGGCTTGAAGGCGAGCGACAGCGCCGTTTTGTCGGGATCGTTGAGCCGCGACATGGACGGCGTGCACTCTTTTCGCACGCACTCGTGCATGGCCGCAATGCCGCCTTCGAATTCCATGAACAGATAGCCGTGCGTGCGGTGCACCCCGGGCCGGGGATGCACTCGCATGGTCGCTTCCGTAATCACCCCCAGCGTTCCCTCACTGCCAATGCACAGATGATTCACATCGATGCCATTCGAAGATTTCGGCACAGTTCGCGTCGCTAACACTCCCAGTGGCGTGACCATCCGCAGCGCGATCACCATGTCCTCGATTTTTCCGTACTTGTCGCTCTGCATTCCCGCGGATCGCGTGGCGATCCACCCCCCGAGCGTGGAGTGCAGGAACGAATCCGGAAAGTGGCCGAGGGTTAGCCCGGAGCTATTCAGTTGTTCTTCCAGGTCGGGACCAAAAGCGCCGGCCTCAATGCGCGCCGTGCATGATTCCACGTCTACCGCGAGCACTCGCCGCATACGCCGCATATCAAGCGACACTGCCATGCGGCGGGCTTCGGTGCGCTCCAGGCATCCGGCAATATTCGAGCCGCCCCCAAACGGAATCACCACCACGTCGTGGCGCGCCGCCGCCCGCAAGGTTGCCAGCACGTCGTTCTCGTTCTCGGGATAAAGCACGAGGTCAGGAGCACCCTCCGCCAAGCCCCGCCGCAAGCGAAACAGATCGCGAAAGCCCTTGCCGTAGGCGTGGATCACGCGCTCGCGCCGGCTATCGCAGATCTGGTCACCCCGCATAGCCAATTGCACGTCCGTCAAGAAGCCGTCATGACGCATGGCTTCACGCAACTGCACAGCTGCGAGGGGCGCGGGCGGCGTATCCATTTCGTCGTGTTCCACCGCGAGCACAGCTTTCGCGTAGGGCCACAAACCAGGATGGGCCTTCGAGTTGAAGCCAACCTCTTCCTCTCCCCATCCCCACCATTTCATGTGCTTCGCCGTGTACATTGTTCCCTCGGAACCTACAGGTTGGAGCAATACCATGGTCCGCCGCGCACACCCGTGTCCCGGGCGCGTGTTCGGTCTGCCAACCGGTCTGCCAACTATGACTTTAGGATAAGTGGACTGGCTGCATTCCGGCTTTCCTTCGCCACTGCAGAATGACGATTGTCGTTCACCGCGCTCTCAATGTCCAGCGCTCGCGCTCTCTTGCCGGATCAGCAAGGCCAGCCGCGGAAACAGGAAGTGTCCGCCCACATCATCGATTACGTTGACCTGGCAGGTATAGAACCCGGGCTTGAGCGAACTGAGCGGCACGTCCAGCTGGAATACAGCCGCCTTTCGTTCTCGCGCGTTCATGTCGTCCAACTCCAACAGGGAACTCTCGTAGGCTTTGGCTTTACCCTGAAAAAACGCGACGTTGCTCAACAGCCGGATGCCGGGCTTGGGGTCTTCACTGCGCGCAGACCCCGCGCCCTTCGCAGAATCCGTCCCACTCGGACGCGCCGCATCGTACACCTCATAGTAGAGAAACAGATGCTGCGAGGCGGAGAAAACGTGCGTGATGTTCGGGATAATCTCGGAACCGTCGTGAACCAGCGGATTCAGGTTCGTACCCTTCTTCGCCGCTTGCGTCTGGCTGGCCAGCACCACCGAACTCATCTTCAGCGGCTGCGACTTTAAATCGGGTACTTCAATGTCGGCCTCGAACGATCCCATGCGGCCGGTCTGATTCTCGCGAACCACAAATTTCAGATGATACTTTCCACTCAGTAAACTCATCCCGGTGTCATACTGCACATTCTTTTTTTGCACTTCGGTCGCCGTGTCCACCGCCAGCTTCACGGTATCGCGAATCCTGTTCAAGGGATGGTGTTCGCCGTCGAGCACCATGCCAATCACATCCAGCGTGGCCTTGTCGCGGTCGCTGCTGCGGACAAACGGAATTTGCGATCCCGGCACCACCAGCGAAATGGGAACGAAGAATTTATTGTTCTCCAGGCGAAAGTAGGAAGCGCCCAGATAGATCGGCAAGTCCGTGGCCGGCAGTTCGGAAGCGAGTTCCTCTTCAAGCTGGCGCTCCTTATCGTCCTTCGTAGAATGCTGATAATCCGCGGGCGCATAGTAACCGCGGCGGTAGTCGATCTTCGCCCCCGGAATGTTGCTCTTCACCACAATGCGCCGGTAACGCCCGTCACGCGCGGGGTTCGTGCTGTGATAACCAAGCAGGTAATAAGTGGACGTATCTTGCTGCACGCCTTTGAAAATCTTGCTGAAGTCGTTGGAATCGAGAAACGCCCGCCCGCCGGTATCGCTGGCTAGGGTCACCAGCGTCTCCTGGGTCGTGAAATTGGAATTCAGTGCATTCAAGGTTGCCTGCCCGGAATACGCCGAAACCCCGCGCAGGCTGGCGTTTTGCGCTTCGCCGCCGGCCACCAGCGCTTGCAGCCCGCGCATGTCCATGGTGTAAATCGCCAGGTTCGAACGCACCGCCGCGTTCACGGCGGCGCGCAGTTCCGCCTGATTCTCAATGCCGGTACGGTCCATGCCGCTGGAAAAATAGATCAGCGATTTTTTCTGTTGCACGTGCGACAGGCGTTCGGCCACTGACCGCAATGCCTCCAGCCGCCGGTCGGTGTTGAAGATGTTGTATTCCGTATCATCGGCGGTGAAGGGCTGACCCGTGTCGGGCGTGCCCTCCGTCGTGCCGGTGGTGCCTTCCTCAAAGCCTTGGCCGCTTCCCGTACTGAATTGTTGCAGCTGTTTCTTCAGCAGCGCATGATCCGCTGTGAAATCCTGATTCACCAGCAGCGAACTTCCCAGCGAAACAATGGACACCAGGTCCGCGGGCGCCATTTGCGCGTCCACATAGTGCTCGGCCGAGGTGACCGCGTGGTCGATTTCGTCCGGCTCCATGGCGGAGAGATCGAAAAACAAAACAATCAGTCGCCGATCTTTGAACTGAGCCGCCGTATCTGCTGCCGCAGGCGCCGCAGTCGTCTGCCCGGGAACCTCCGCCAGCGGCTTCACCTGGGCCACATCCAGCGCCGGCACGGCATCCACGTTCTCCACATCAAAGGAGAGTACCTTCTGCGGTTTGTTGTCCTCGAGGATAGTGAAGTTTTCCGGCTTCAAGCCCTGCACAAAGTTTCCGTTCTTGTCCCGCACCGTCACGTTCACCAGCACCAGATCCGATTCCGATCGCAACCGGAGTTCCGATGGTTGCTGCGAAGGCAAAGGAGTACCCAGCAGCACAATCGTCAGCAGCAGTGCCGCAGCTTTATCGGCGAATCGGTTGCAAGAGAAACTCATAGCCCTGCTTTTCTCGAAAAGCGTGCTTTCAGCAATATCCTCTCCCCAACGCCATCTTCAGAAGCGAAAGCGTGACGTAATCGTAAATTGCCGCATGGCCCCAGCCGCCGTAACCCGGCCAAACGTGGGCGAGGTCACGGAGGCATCGATCGAAGAGTAATTCACCATGTTGAAAATGTTCGTGGCCTGCGCCCGGAATTCCAGCAGGCGCGACTCCTTCATCGGAAAGATTTTCGTGAATGCCATATCAAATACTTTGCTGCCCGGTCCAATGATGCTGTTACGCCGCGCGTCGCCGTACTGTCCCGCCGGTGGCGCCACGAATGCCGCGGTATTGAACCACTCTGCGATCGAAGGATTCCCCAGACTCACCGCTTGCCCGGGAACCAGATCCGGCCGCAGCGTGGCGTTCGTTCCCGCGTTCACGTCACTGACGTCGTTCACAAATCGCGGCGTAAACGGCAGGCCCGATGCGAACGTCCAATCGCCGCTCCATTGCCAATCGCCAAGAACCGCGCGCAACGGGGTATTTCCCGTGAGCCAGTGCTTGTCGTGTCCAAACGGCAACTCCCACAGATAGTCCGCGGTGAACTTCTGGGTCTGGTTGAAACTGGAAAGCCCGCGCTCTCCCGACAGATTGAAAGGATTCTGCGCCACGTTGGCCGCGCCTCCGCCCGACCCTCCTCCGCCTCCGCCCGCGCCCGTGCCGCCCGCGCCCAACCCCGGCGTGTTTGCGCCCGAGCTAGCTCCCGCGCCAATCGAAGATGCGTCGTCCAGCGACTTGGAAAACGTGTAGGTGCCGCCAATCGAGAACCCTTTCGCCAGCCGCTTGCGCAGCCGCACCGTCCCTGCGTTCGCCTCCGAATCCGCCACCGAGCTTTCGTAAGTGAAGGCTTGAACCCCGGAAATACGAATTCCGGTCACGGTCCGGTTCGGCGCTTCCAGAATGTCGAGATCGGTACCCTTGGTTCCCGTGTAATCAATGTTCAACAGAATCGTGGGACGAATCTGCTGTTGAATATCCAGATTGCGAATCTGCACGTAGCCCAGCCGGTAATTCGGATTCACCGCGTAGTCGTTGGTGATGCCGGTAGGCGCAGGAAATCCGTTCTGCAGCGTCAGGTTCGGAGGAGACGGGAAAGTCGCCTGAACATTCGTCGCCGTGGTAGAAAACGGCGGCTGAAAAGCAAGTTGCTGCGCCACGCCCTGATACGCGCCCGTGTTGTAGTTGATGCCATATCCTCCGCGCACCACCGTCTTTGAAAACGGCTTCCACGCAAAACCCACTCGCGGCGCGAAGTTGTTGCGATCCGGCCGCACGAGGCTGGCTGGCAAGGGCCCGCTGTAGGGGCCGGGCTGGCCGGGTCGAATCGGCGTCACCGCCGCCGTGAGCGCCGGATTCTCCACCAGCACTCCGGGAGAAAGGTCGAGATTCACGATCCGGTTGTTGATTTCCGTGAGCGGCGAAACGTATTCGTAGCGCACCCCGAGATTCAGCGTCAGATTTCCGCGCATCTTCCATTCATCCTGTGCGTACACATCCCAGAAGTTGCCCCGAAAATGATTGTTCTGTCCGAACTGCTCCGAAGTCTGCTGCGGCAGTCCCAGCAGAAAATCCGCGAAGTCGTAACCCGTCCCCACCACCGAGTTCCCGCTATCGAGCTGCGAAGTATTGATACCGCTGAAAACGAACGAGCCGCGGGGATTGCTATCCGTTTCCGTATTCACCTGCACCCGCCGGAAATCCGCGCCCCACCGCCACGTGTGCTTTCCGTGGTTCCAGACCACATTGTCGGTGAACGTGTAAGTCTGGTTTCTCGTGAGCGCGGGAGTCGTATCCTGAAGACTGGCGATGTCGGTGAACGAAAGATTCGGCAGCCCCCAGTCGAAAGGATTCGTCGACACTCCCTCAATTCCCAGCGCGCCTGCAATGTTGTCATTCAACGCGTACAGATTCTGGGTGTGCGTTCGGCTGCGGTTAAAGTCCACGCGCACAATGTTGGTCAGTTTTCCAGTGCTCCGGGTATAAGAAATCGGAACGTCGAAACTACGCACCGTCGTGCTCCCGCCCACGCTGGGGAACGGATTCGTCAGGTTGGCGCTCGACTGGTGGTAGTGAAAGCCAACCTGCAGGCTGTTCTGCGGACTGTTGCGCCCGCCGCCGCGGCGCCCCCGAGCCGGTGCCGCGCCAAAGCTGTGGTTCACCCGCACGTTCAGATCGTCGCTGTCGCTGATAGCGGACGTGACGAAGTGAAAATTCTGAAAAGTCCCTGGCAGGTTCGGGCACGGAACATATTGCAACAACGCTTGCGGGATGCTGTTGTAAGGTCCTGGAGTGGGGCACGTCGTTCCCGTACCTAGCCCCGGAATCTGGTTGTTCGCGTACGGCGAGCGTGTACCCGTGGTCGGATTGGTCGAGGCTGGATTGTAAATCTGATCAACGTAGGTGAGCGCCCCATTGACCGTCGCGGTGTCACCGCAAGTGGAGATTCCATTGACGACCGGTCCCGTGAAACCTGTCTTGCACAAAAAAGAAAGGTCTCCGTTGCGCTCCGCCTGCGTCGGCACCGTCGAAAACTGATCGAAAGGATTCTCCCCGTGTTTGCCATTGAAATTGACGAAATAAAAAGTCTTCGTCCCGCCGTGGTAGATGTGCGGAATGTTCAGCGGCCCGCCCACGGAACCGCCGAAGCTGTTCTGCAAATACCCCGGCTTTTCCGTGGGCTGGCCGGTGAGTGAAAACGGTGAGGCATTCAGAGCCGCATCGCCAACGCCGTAATAGACCGATCCATGCGGGCGATTGATGTCGAACCCTCGCCGCCCAAATACCATCGGCCCTCCGCCCCCGAACCCTCCGCGACCACCCCCGCCACCAAATCCGCCGCTGTCGCCGAATCCTCCGCCCTGCTGCCGGGCATCGTTAAAACGCTGCTGCATTTCGTCGGCGCTCATGGCGTTGAACGAATTGGAAGTGTTGCCCGAAACCGCAACCGATTCCGTCGCGCTATTCGGAGCGATCCCCGGCACCGGCATACCCGAAGGCACAACGTCACTCATGGAGCTGCCGCCCGCATCCTGCCCGCCGCCACTCTGCGAAACGGAAAGACTCTGAAACCCGCGCCCGCCGCCATTTGTCCGCTGCTGCTGATTTTCGCCGCCGTTGCGAACCGGGTTATTGCCCGCCTGATTGCCGCGAGCCTCATTGTTTCGCACCTCGCGCGCCCGCGACTGCAGCATCAATTCAAAGTTCTGTTGCACGTCCTGATGGGTTGCGTCGAGCGTCACATCCTGCGTGTTTCCCGCAAACGCCGCCATCTGCACGCGCACCCGATACTTCCCATCAGCAGGAATCCGCAGCACGTAACTGCCATCTACATCCGTCCACGCATTGATTTGTTCGTTGGTGGCCGCATTCGTGGCGGAAACTCCCGCGCCGGGAATCGGCATGTTCCCCGATTTCACCACTCCGTGAATATTTCGTGGCCCACTCGCCGGAGCGGCAGACTGCTCCGCGGTCTGCCCCCATAGCGCATCAGGGCACAACGCAGTGAAGAGAAATAAAAAAGAGAATAAAAAAGAGAAGATGACCGGCAGCACAAACCCAGGGCGCGGCCCGCCCTTGTTAACTCGAAAGCCCGGCAACCAACGACGGGAACCCCTCATAGCATCGTGCAGACGCGGTGCTGCCTCCTCGGATCATACCGCCCCGCCCCCGCGCCAACTGTAAAGTTTTGTGGCGTTTTTTCTAAAATTGTTTCCCTCCCAGGTCCCGCGAAATGGGAGCGAAACACCTGCCAATCGCCCGCCAAACTGCTGCCATTCCGGCGTCTCAGGTCACCAATTTCGATGCGCGCGCATCAAACTTTTTGTTTCCCGCTGGCCCCAGCGGTCCCGTTCCAATCGTAGAATATTGTTTGGAGATCTGGCCCG
>Ga0209006_10000090_pt1 | contig 96313 bp, 93 predicted proteins | sample JacPin_JW_Ref_O2_FD_188567 | JGI IMG/M metagenome (GOLD analysis project Ga0209006, IMG submission 188567) | Forest soil microbial communities from Algoma, Ontario, Canada - Jack Pine, Ontario site 1_JW_Ref_O2 (SPAdes) (version 2) | ecosystem: Environmental > Terrestrial > Soil > Boreal... | reverse complement strand
GCACTGAAATCAAATTGATCAAGCACGTCCACGGACCAACCGAGGGCGGCAAGGAGGCTTCTCAGTGAGCATGAAGATCAGCAGTCGGCAAGTGGACGGAGTGACCATCGTAGACTGCAGTGGACGCATCACCTTGGGCGAAGGCAGCGTCGTTTTGCGCGATACTGTGCGCGACCTACTCTCCAAAGGCAACAAGAAAATTCTCTTGAATCTCGCCGACGTCAACTACATCGATAGCTCGGGCATCGGCGAATTGGTCAGCGCCTTCACCACCACCAAGAACCAGGGTGGCGAACTGAAGCTGCTCAACCTGACTAAGAAAGTCAACGACCTGCTTCAGATCACCAAGCTCTACACCGTCTTCGACGTAAAAGACGACGAAGCGGCGGCGGTGAAATCGTACAAATAAGAATTCCCTCTCTCAACCGCGCGAGCCACAGGGGGTCACACAGAAACGCAAAAAACAAAGCATCGCGGTCGCGGCTCTGTGTGTGCCTCTGTGCTCTCTGTGGTTAAGGTTTAAAACCAGTCTCATTCCGGGAAGCGAACTCATTTAATTCTTCATCGGTAGCAGACATTTTCTTCTCATATCCATAAAATCCGAGGAATGTTCCGATTCATTCCATACGCGCTCGGACTACTGTTCACGGTCCTCTGTGTGAATCCCGCTCTCGCCGTCACCGACTGCCTCCCCATCGAGCGAGCCAGCCAACACGTCGGTGAGACCAAGTGTGTGACCGGCAAAGTACATCGCGTTGCCATAGGCAGCAAAGGAGTCCACTTCCTTGATTTTTGCGAAGATCAGATGGCCTGCCCGTTCACGGTCGTGGTCTTCCCCTACAACCTGAAAGACGTGGGCGACGTGCGCCGTCTGGAAGGCCGCAACATTGAAATCCACGGCGCGGTGAAGCTCTACGATGGCAAGGCGGAAATCATCCTTAACCGCATCAGCCAAATCGCGGGAGGAGCTGCTATGATCCCCGCGCTGCCGAAAAACTACGATGTCGAAAAACAAGGTCACTACAGCGCCGGCAGAATGCGTCCAACCAAGAAGCCGACCGTTACCAAGCCAACTCCTGCCAGCACCGCGACATACGGCAACGACGTGGAAGGCGCCGATTCGCCGCAATAGAATCCTTCTTCTCAGGAGAATGTCGTTTTGAGCGTAGCGCTGCGGGTGAATCGAAAATCACACCATGCCTTTTCTTAATTCCTCCAGTGGATACTTCGTTCCTCTCCACACAATGCCGTCGTTCCACAGCGTGTGCGACATCGAACGCAGCAGCGTATAGATAAACAGCACGCTGCTGACTGGATGAAGCGCAAAGTAATAGGCAGGAACCGCCGAACGCCATGACGTCCCCAGGTAGATCAGAAACATCGACAACAAAGCAATCGCATAGGGCAACCGCGCCCAGCCATGAGCCAGCAGCACTCCAACAAAGGGCATCAGATTTAAAAACGCCAGACCAAAGGCGCAAAGAAGTGTCCGCCACCACTGAAATGACAGGATCGCGAAAAAATTCTTCGTCAGGTTGTTGATGACTCCCATGGCTCCGTTTGCCCAGCGAATCGAGATCAAATCATCTCCGAAAACATTACGCTGGGCAAAGCCGGCATTCTTCACAACCTTTCCCAGTTTCATGTCGTCCAGTACTTCCATCCGCAAAGCTTTGTAAGTACCAACTGCCTCGTAAGCGGTGCGGCGAATCAGGTTAAACGCTCCTACCCCCATGTGATCCTTCGTCTTCGGGTCGGCGACTTTCCACGGACGATGTCCGAACACGAACATGGTTTGGAAGAATGCAATCATCATGCGTTCGCCCGCACGCTTCATGATCATCCGCGGAAACAGAACCACATGATCGGCCCGTTCCGCCTCGGCGTAAACCATGGCCCTTCGCAGCGAGTCTGGCTTAAACAGCACGTCAGCATCTGTAAAAAGCAGCCACGTGCCTGAAGCCTCACTGACAGCCGTCCACATGGCATGTGTCTTGCCCAGCCAACCGGCAGGCAACGCGCCATGATGAATCACGCGCAAACGCCCAAGCGCACCCGGACTCGCTGCGACTTTTTCGATGATTTCGCCCGTACGGTCGGTCGAGCGGTCATTGACTGCGATCACTTCGTAGTTGTCGTAATCGAGTGCGAGCAGAGTATTCAGCGATTGCTCAATCGCTTCTTCTTCGTTCCGGGCCGGAACGATAACGGAAACACGAGGATTTCCCGCAATGCCAACCAGTTTACGATCCCACTCAGGAAGGGAAACATCCGCCACGCTGGGCATCCCCAGGGCAGCATCCACAATGCGCGAGAACCAGGCGAGGGCTAGAATCGTTCCCGCGATCCAATAAAAATAATTCATCCAGTCTGCGTCTTCCCTGCTCTTGAGCTACCGCCCTCAACCCACACCGCCGGCGCGAACTTCATCCCATAAAACAGTATGGCAGAAGAAACCACCATGGCGATGATGGGCAGCACAAACGCAACTTGCAGCGAGCGCCGATCGGCTACCCATCCCATCATGGTCGGCGACGGCACGTCACCAAGGATGTGGATCACAAAAATATTCACTGCCAACGCCGTTGCGCGGATGTGTCCGCCTACCGAGTTGATGACCGCAGCATTCAGAGGCGACGTATTAAATAACAAGAAAAACGCCGCCACGGCAATTGCCGGGACCATCAGTGGCCCTTTGACGAACAGAGCCACGATCATTGCCGGAACTCCCAATAACATGCTAGCCGCCGAAACCAGGTAGTAAGAGCTCTTCATCCGCGGCAGCAAATAATCTCCCAGCCAACCTCCCGCGAGCGCCGCCAGAATTCCGTCGACCACGATGATGATCCCGAACATGAAGTTCGCGGCTTCGAGCGAGTAGTGCCGGTCGCTATAGAGAAACTTGGGCATCCAGACTTGAATGCCGCCCAGCGAAAATGTCATCGCTGCCATGCCCAGCGTCGCCGTCAAAAATGCGGGGTTTCGCACCAAGCCCAAAATCGTTGCGCGCTCCGGAGTCTCTTTCAGCGTGTCGAACTGCCCGCGTGCCGGCTCTTTCAAGAACATCACGGCCACGGCCAACAAAAATCCTGGCGCCGCGGCAATGTAAAAAGGAAAGCGCCATCCGTGATGCGGTGCAAGGTTGCCACCCAGCAAGTAGCCCGCAGCAGAGCCCACAGGCAATGCCAGATAAAACACTCCGAGAATACGACCGCGTTTGTCTTCCGAAAAGAGATCGGCCACAAACGTTGGAGCAATCGTGACGAACGTGGCCTCGCCAACGCCCACGAGTGTGTGGCGGATCAGCAATTCTGTATATGTATGCGTGACTGCCGTCAGCAGAGTCAGACCGCTCCAAAACAGCGCTCCCAGCACGATAATGAGCTTGCGCGAATACCGGTCGGCCAGCGGCCCCACAAACGGAGCCGTAATCATGTAGAAGCCGAGGAACGCGCTGGTTAGATATCCAATCTGCGTATTTGTGAGATGAAATTCATCCTGCACCAACGGCTGCACTGCAAATAGCACGTTGCGATCTGCATAATTGAGCAGATTTAGCGAAGTCAGCAAAAGCAGCGCGGTACGTGGATGGAGCGTGTCGTTGGCCACGGGTCGAGCGAATATAGCACGGCGGCCTCTGAGTACAAGGAAACTCTGAGCGGGTTCCGCGCATCCGTTCCGTTGTGATGGGCCGTTTGGGCGGAGATGAAATCAAAACCGTAAATCTCAAAGCCGACATGCCGACAGTCCACGAGGCGCTTCAGCGCCTGGACCGCGAACTCGCTCTGGCCCAACAGCAGAAACTTACGCTCCTCAAACTAATCCACGGATACGGCTCAACAGGTGCTGGCGGAGATATAAGGATTGCCGTGCAGGCGCGTTTGCAGAAATTTGCACGCGACGGACAGATTCGCGGTTGCATCTATGGCGAACACTGGTCGAAGTCGCATGACCTGACGTGGAAGCTGCTGGGATCGAATCCTGCGCTCAAGGGTGACGAGCACCTGGGCCGCCGCAACCAAGGCATCACAATCGTTTTGTTATGAGATGCTTCGTCGGTACCGCACTCAGGAGACCTCGGGCGCCGCAGTCGTACCGGGAATTACCGGAGGAGTGGCCGGTTCCACAACCACCACTGCGGCCACAGGCTCCGGCATGATCGGCTCTACACTCGCCACGGGAACCAACATTTCCTGCTTGTAATATGCCACCGCAACACCGCGCTGCCAGAAGCGTGGAATGAGTAAGAGAATCAGGATTAACTGCCCAATCCAAAATGCTCCCCAAACGCTGCTCGCAGGAACAATCCGGATCCACGCCCAGAGGCCAGCTAACAGGAACAGAGCTGCGACGATCGTGATCAGCACGTAACTCGCAAGCAGTCGCCTTAAGGCCCGAAATAGATGCCGGAAGCCTGTACCAATGGATCGGCGCACCGCGTTCTGATCGCTCAGCACGGTGTTGACTTCGGCCAGGTCAAACCATATGCGCATCGCCGTCATTACCAAAAAAATAATTGCCAGGATCGTCATTTGCACTTCGAACGGCAACAGTTCATTGGTGCTGTCGCCTGCCTTCTTTACCAGTGCGCCCTGAATGCCAAATAGAATTCCAGCCACAATTCCCATCACGATTCCGGCAACAATCAATAGCCGTATAAATCGCCACAGGTTCCGTCCGCAGGCGCGAAAGAACTCATCGCGCGGCAACCGGTAGTTCGAAGAGTATGCCTGAAAAATCCCGGGCAGAAGCAAGGCTGTAGCCACAAAAAATACAAAGACAAAGAAGAGAGCCGGGAGCGACATCGCCGCAGGCGCTCCGGATTCCGGTCGAGCGAACATGTCGATCAGCACTCCCAGGTCGAAGCCAGACAGCAGGCGATCGGAGTAAGCGCTGTGATCCAGAATCGCATGAGCCTGGCTGCGGAATGCCGATACGCCGAATTCCGCAAGAGTCACATTCAGCAGCCAAAACCAAAATATATAGCGTTTGTTGTGGGTCACCATAGACCAGCCGCTGCTCAGCAAACCTGTATTTTCTGTCATCAATCTTTGCCCTCACACCACCAATAATCGCAAATTACACTGCCCACCACGCCGCAAACTGTCCCAGCAATTGGGTACAAAACAACCAGTAGTTGGAAACTTTGAGGGCTGGTTTACTATTCGCTTCAACCCTTTGGCTATTGTTGAAGTTATTGCGGTCGATCAGAATCTTGTGATCAGGATCGATCTCCGCCGATTCCACTTTAGCTTTTCTCTCGTAGCTGAACTTGGTCCAGCGGCTCTGCCCATCCCAGTTTTCGCGGACCTTTTCGCCATTATCAAAATTGATCTGCACCTCCACGGGCATCACGAAGTCGCCTTTGCGGTGCAGCCAAACGGTTGAATGATAGACCGTGTCTTTGTCATCTTTCTTTTGCAGCTTCTTTTTTTCTTCATACCAGCTCACGGGAAATGAATCGAGCTTGAGAACCTCGTAGTCCAAAACTTGCGTCCCATAAATTGTCTGGTTGAAGTACCAGCGCAAATCTTTTCCCGAGACCTCTTCGATGGTCTTGAGAAAATCTTCCTTGGTTGGGTGAGTGAAGCGATACTTCATGAAGTAGGTACGCATGGCCTGGGCCATCGTGTCCCGGCCGATGATGCCTTCCAATGTGAGCAGCACGCTGGCCGTCTTGCCGTAGGTGACCCCGCCATAGGCGTTGAAGCTGTAGTAGTCGTAAGCCTTTTCCGCGATTGCATCGACGTCGGCTACGCCTGTATACATCAGCCGCTGCAGTTCCCGTTCGCTGAAGGTAATGCCCGCCATATTAACTGCCGAGGTATTCTGGCCCAAAATCGAATCTAGCACCTTCACCTCGCTGTAGCTGTTAATGCCTTCGTCCATCCAGGCATCTTCGAATTCATTGGTCGCGACCATGCCATACCAGTACTGATGCCCGAACTCATGTTCCACCACGAGTTCCGGTAGATATAGTCCGTTCGGCATGAACCAGCTCGAATCCCCCGTTATGAACGTCGGATATTCCATGCCCCCGGCCGCCGAGTCGGGCTCCGGGTCGACCAGCGTGATCGTCTTATAAGGGTAAGGCCCGTAAAAGCGCTCGAACCGCTCCAGGGATTCTCTGAGAATTTTTTCGTGCCGCTCAACTTGATTCCAGTGCGCAGGCTGCATCAGGATATGCATTTGCACCGGCCCCATCTGCCCCTGGAACACGCCATCTTCTTTCACTTTGTAACGCGGGCTGGCAGTCCAGCCGAAATCGTGAATGTCGTCGCCGTGATAACTCACGGTCTTGGTTTGATCGGAATTATTTACCTCGCCAACCTTCACTCCGCTCGCCCCCACCACTTCGTACTGCGGCACGGTCAGCTTCACGTCGTAGACGCCGAAGTCGGCAAAGAACTCCGTCGTCGCGTGATACTGATGGCAATTCCATGCTCCGTGCCACCAGACTCCAACTTTTGGAAACCATTGTCCGCCGAGCACAAAGTCGCGCTTCCATCCCGAGCGAGCCTGCGTCTCCGGCATTTGATCGTGAAAGGCAATTTTGAACTGCACATATGCGCCGGGCGCAATTGGCTTCGTCAGAGGCAAATCGACTACGGTCTTATCGTCTTTGTTTCCATCGTCCGGCTGAATAAAGTGCAACTTCGACGTCATATCGCCTTGCCCAACCACCTCGATGCTCTTGATGTCCTCCGAACCGTATTCCTTGTCTTCCCATTTCGCATAGGAAGTGTCGCGGCTGCCCTCCGACTTGGCTTCGCGCACCCAGGTTGCCTTCGGCTGGAATGCGTTCTGATAAAGATGAAACGGAAAATGGTCCAATGACTGCCCGGTCAAATTGTGGTAGGTGAGAACTTCTGTCGCGTCGATGGTGTGTTTGGTAGCGTCGTACCGCGCGTCGATCTCGTAGTGGACAACGCGCTGCGACATTGGCTTGTCTGAATTGATAGCAAGCGTTGTCTCGGGAATCGCCAGCACTCCGGGGCTGTTCGCTGCCGCCACATCACTGGATGCCTGAGCCACGGCCAGATCTCCTTGCGGCGCGGCCGCATTCGCTTCGTACCCCTTCACGAGCAAAAACAGCACAATGACTGAAACTACGGGGAAAGACACAATCGCCCACCGAATCTTCATGGAACAAGCCTCTATTCTTTCAACGGCTCTGAATCATACCTCACGCGGTCGGACGCCGTCACCCGGGCAGCTCAATGATCGGCCGAAACCGCATAAGCGCTAAAATGTCCCATGTCCGGGTACCCGCATAGCATGCAGCTTGCCTCAGTCAGAACAAACTTGTCGCAGCGCAAGCATCGCAACTTCCGCTTGATGAACGTGTTTTCTTGATTGCCCGGTAATTGTCATTATCGCGAGGACCCATAATGCCTACGAAAGGCCTCCTTGTTTTGTTCTCCATCGTCGTTGCCATCCTGAGCACATCTTTCCCCGAACGTGCGTCTGCTCAGTCCGTCAAACAAATTTGCAATCCGGCAGTTTCGGCGGTGCAACAAGTCGGGTCTCCACAACAGCGGCTCGCCGCCGGGAATATTGCCCAGCCACCTCTCACCGATCACATCGATGGATTCGCCTGGCCCGACACACCTTTGGGTATTTTGAAAAACGGCGATACGTACACGTTCTTCGGCAGCGATGGCGGTGATCACATGCGCCAACTGTGGAACGGGAACTACTACGGCAATGACAAGTTCGGCTCGGCCGATAGCGTCGTCGGCACACTGGATGATCCCCTCGGCTCGGGACCGCCCGCCAACATTAGTATCGACCCCAATCCCGACCCAACCGTGAACCCAAACTATTCCAGATACGACTACATGGGCGGCGGACCGGTTTATCGCGTGCCGCCAGGCAATGTTGGAGCAGGCAATCTCCTTATGGTCTATCACGGAGAAATCCCGACGATCACCACGCAGAGCTTTTATTCTGTCCTGGCTTTGGCAGCGTCTTCCGACGAAGGCGCACACTGGACCGACCTGGGTGAAATCATAGAGATCAATCAGCCATACCGCACCGACTTAGACGGCTTCGATATCGGCGACCAGACGTTGGTTACATCGCTCGACGGTCAGTACTTGCAAATTTACTTTCGCGATTGGATTAAGAACGGCACCACGCATTGGAACAACAGCATCACGCTGGTTTCAGTTGCTCGCGCCCCGATCGCTTCGGTTTATAGCGACGCCTTCGGCCCTTTGCCCCACGCGGCGACTTTCAAAAAGTATTACCACGGCAACTGGCTCCAGCCTGGAATCAACGGTATGTCCAGCGATCTCAACCCCCAGGCCCTCTACGGGGGCGACAATGAGGTCGAATTCGATGATTATCTGCAACGCTACGTAGATATTATTGGCGAAGGAGTCGTTGTAGCCTACTCCGAATCGCCCGACGGCATGAACTGGAGTTTGCCCATTCTGATTCACGACTTCCGCAATCAACCCGATCAGCCGACCAGTTATGTAATGCCTGTCGGCACAGGAGACGATCCGCACACTCTCGGTCAGGCGTTCTACGTTTATTACACGCGATATCCGACTAACGGAGGTGGATGGAGAGCCGCGTCTCTCAATCGCTTCACAGTCACCTGTCAGTAAGAGTAGCTATTCGTTTCGGGTTCGAGAACAGAAAGGCCCGGTATGCAACGCAAATCTCCGCTCCATCGGTTCCTTTTGAACGATTGCGTCCGCAAGTGTTGTCTGCTGACATCCGCACTTGCTTCGACGTTGTTGTTATTCGTGTCAGTGCGCGCATCCGCCACGACGGCAAACGGTCCTTTGATGGTCGACGGAAACAGTCATGTCATCGTCATGGAATATGAAGCCTGGTTCGGTCCCAACGCCGTAACCTTTCAAACTACGGCAGCAAAGCCTTGGTTGCAGTCCGCAGACATGCAGAGCGTCGGTGGCGGCTATGACAGCTCTGATCCAGCAGTCATCCAACAGCACGTTGTATGGCTGGAGCAGCTTGGCGTCGACGCGGTAATCGGAGACCTGACCAATAACGTAAGCTGCATCTTCGACAGCGAGTGGTTCGTGCAAAAATATGTTTTAAACTGCACTCCGTCATTCCGCAGTTATAACCGGACCATCCGCGATAATACCGGCAATCTTTTTCCTGCATGGACCCGGCTGGGAACGCGCCTCAAAATCATTCCGCAGCTAGGCGGCATCGACGAGAATGTCCTCTTCGTAGACGTCGACGGCAAGACTGCGTTTGAAAAGGAAATCGACTTCTTCGGCTCGCTGCTGCAACAATATCCCGATCGTCAGGTGGTCTACGACGGCAAGCCTCTCATGCTAATTTTTCTGGGAGCGGCGCAGGATCCGAATCAATCGGACAATCCGCTCTGGTTTCAAATAAGGAAGTTTCTAATCCGGCATTCAGAGATCGCCGATAAATACACTTTCCGCATGCTCGCCGGATACCTCGATAGTCAGCCCGATCTTTGGGTTACGCAAAGTATTCCTACCGGCCCCGTAGAGATCAATCCCGCCTACGGTTTCTGGAGTTGGGTCGATCGCCTCAATCCTGCGTGCACACTGTCGCTGTGCCCCTATTACCCATCTTACAACGAAATCAATACCCGGGCCGGCGGGACACGCGTTGAGAACTTCACCGCATCCATCGCCACTGCCGGACAAAATGGCTGGGGTTGTCCGAATTCGGACGCGTTGCCCTACTGCCCCGACGATGCGCTCCGCTTCGGCGTTGACGAAGCCTACGACACGTTGGCTTCGTTCATGTCCTATGCACGCCAGCTTGATCCCATTTTCTTGATCGTTCATCAGTTCAACGAATTCGTACCTCCGGACGAAGGCTTCAACGCCAATACCGACGACGACAGCGAACCGGCTAATCTGTGGGGACGCAGCGCCCTTAATGCCGTTCGGGACCAAATCGCTCTTTACAGGAAGCAGAGTGGGGCCAAGAAAAGTCCGCAGTGATAACCAACTCCCTGGTCACATACACTTTAGGGGAAACCAAGAGTGAGGCATCCGGAAACCTGTTCGAGGCTTATCGTAATCGCAATCGCCGATTCCTGCGCTTGCAAGGCCAGCGTCGGGAGGTAAGGGCTACCAGCGAACCAGCCTCAGGATCATCCACCAGCACGACTTCATATTTCTCCAACATCGGCATCAGGATGTTCTCCAGTTCGCTCTTCTACAGTTCACCCTCATAAAACTTCGCTTTCATAGGCTCGCGTGGCGGAAGATCGGGAAAGCCGCGCATGAAGAAAAATGTGTCGGGATCTTCCACGGAAAGAAGCGGGACCCAATATTTTCATTCCGATTTCCGCATGGGCGGGCACAAATTTGGAACGAAATATGGCCAGGAATTCGGACCGTTTGCCGGGCTTGGTTTTTAGGTGCGCATTTCGATAATCATTTCCACTCTCCAACGGCGTCGACAGAGTCTTTTCTTAGCATTCAATCATTTGATTGAACGGCCGTGCGCTTGCGCAACACGCGCTCTGGCGACGATACTGGAGGGTTCCCTAATAACCTACAATATGAAAACTACAATTGTTCTCTCTACCCCCGCTGAACTCGAAACCGAAGCCCTGGTCGCGATCGTGCTGGATCACAGTGAAAAAGATCCTACGGAAAAAGATCAAGCGCAAAAAGATCATGCGAATCCGGCTTCAGCCGCCAAGAATAAAGACGCCAAGCCGCAACTCAAAATCGCCACCAGCGACGCAACTGTGCAGTCCGCGGTTGCCGATCTGCTTGCCGGCGGTGAATTGACCGGCAAGCCATTTGAAAGCAATTTGCTGCACAAGCCGGCTGGAATCAAAGCGAAGCGACTGTTGTTAATCAGCGGCGGACGCACGAAAAAGTTCGCCAGCTACGACCTGCGCCGCATCGCCGGTGCCGCCGTTCGTACGCTGAAGTCGCGCGGCATCCGCAGCATGGCCTTTGTTGCGCCCTCCGGGTTTCCCGCGCAAGACGCAGTGAAAGCGATTGTGGAAGGCGCGTTGGTGGGCAACTTCGACGCTGACTACTACCGCAGCGATCGCAAGGACCAGAAGATTGACGCCCTCACTATCCTCGCCAGCGGAAACACCGACAAAGCTGCTCTTGAAACAGCCGCCAAAGAGGCGCAGATCGTCGGCGAATCGCAGAACTTTACCCGTGACCTGGTAAACGAGCCATCCAATCGCATGACGCCCACCATTCTCGGCGAACGCGCCAAGAAAATGTCGCTGGAAGTCGGTCTGAAATGTGAAGTTTACGGTGCCGACAAAATCAAAGAACTGAAGATGGGTGCATTCTGGAGCGTCGCGCAAGGCTCGGACGAGCCGCCCGCTCTCATCGTGATGACCTACGAACCTACAGGCGCGCCTGCGAACCTGGTCTTGGGCCTGGTGGGCAAAGGAATAACTTTCGACACAGGTGGCATTTCCATCAAGCCAGCCGATGGCATGGAAAAAATGAAATACGACATGGCCGGCGGCGCGACCATGATCGGCGCCATGCGCGCGATTGCGCTGCTGAAGCCCAAGGTCAAAGTCATCGGCATAGTTTGCGCCACGGAAAATATGCCTTCTGGCAAAGCGCAAAAGCCGGGAGACGTGCAGATCGCCATGTCGGGCAAGTCCATCGAAATCATTAATACCGATGCCGAGGGACGCCTGGTTCTGGCCGATGGCCTTTTCTACGCACGCCAGCTCGGCTGCACGCACCTCATCGACGCCGCTACGCTCACCGGAGCCGTGGTGGTGGCGCTCGGATACGCCAATGCCGGCGTTTTTGCCAACGACGACGCTTTGTATGAGCGCTTCCACAAGGCGAATGAAGAAGCGGGCGAAAAGATGTGGCGGCTTCCTCTCGACGACGAGTACAAAGACAACATCAAATCGGGCATCGCCGACATCGTAAATTCGGGCGGCCGCTGGGGCGGGGCGATTAACGCCGCGATGTTCCTGAAAGAATTCGCCGAGGAAACTCCATGGATTCACCTCGACATCGCCGGCACAGCCTGGATGGAAGAGCAAAAACCGTGGATCGCCAAAGGCCCGTCAGGCATTGCGCTGCGCAGCCTCGTGGAATTCGTGAAGGACTTCGCGAAATAAAGCCGCCATGGATCTCACGGATTAACAATCGCAAGGGTTTATCGGTGTGATCCGTGAAATCCGTGGCCAGCCTTTTGATTTCCTTAACAGCCATTTCTAATATTGTCGCATCTCACCTGCGCTGCGAATGGCTCGGGGCGCATGCTTGCGCAGGCTCCTGCCACAAATTTTATTTCTGGAGCCCATCATGAAACCCTTGCTTCTGGTTGGAGTTGTGATTCTGATCCTGGGAATTCTTTCTTTTGTTGTTCCCTTCCCCCACATGCACCATCACGGCGTTAGCGTCGGAGACGCACACATCGGTGTCACAACGGAGCATGACGAAAAAATCCCGCCAGCGGTAAGTGTAGTTTTAGTGGTCGTCGGCGCGGGCTTGCTGCTGACTGGCCGCAAGGACTAAGAAGCCGGGCGACGGATACAAGGAGGATTCCGAATCCGTCGCCGAGCGCCACCGATTCACTACTGTATTACTTCACCGTCGCCTGATCGAACGCTTTTTCCATATCCGTTACTAGCGGCGTTTCACTCTTCTGCAAACCATTCTTTCCCATCATGCGCCACAACCACTGATGGTTCGGCCAGCCTTTTGCATCGTAGACGGCGAGGACGTCTTCCGACGGCCGGCTCATCACCATCAACACAACGTCCGCCTGCCGCGGTTCATAAACAATGGTGAACTTGCCCCACTTCTGCATCGCATCCTGCACAGAGCTGATCGCTTGGCGATCTTCAGGCAACAGGTTGATATCGAATTGATCGCCATCATAGCTGGTCACATAAACGTAGCGCGCATTAACCAATATTCCGGGAAATGCCGGAACGCCCTGCTGACCAGTCGCCTTCGCAGGTTTCGGTGCCGCGAAGGCAAGCCCAGTCACCAGAAGCAACACGGTTGCCACCGTACCAACCCGAGCAGATTTGTTAGTCATATCCCACCTCCTTCTTAATAACTTAGATGATTTATCCCGGACCGAAGATGTACGTTGGGAACGGATGAGGCGAAGCGCGATGCCTGCTCAATCTCTCTTGTCGAGCAGCGAGTCCGCAGAGCGGATCGACAAATTTACATTCCCGGATATTTACCCAGGAAGATCAAGATAAAGTCAATCGAATCCGCGATGCCATGCGCAATGATCGGCACTGATAGGTTGCGCCCAGTGCGAAGATAGATCACTCCCAGCAACAGTCCCATTAAACCCTCGTCGATCGCACCGGTAGCGCCTTGGTAAGCGTGAGCCAGCCCAAATGCAAGGTGAACTGCAATCAGGCTGATGAGCCACGGCTGCCGCGTGCGATTGAATAGGTCGGCAACGCGGTTCATCAGATAGCCGCGATACACCATCTCTTCTCCGAAAGCCGCAATAGACCACGCCAGCGCAAGAAAGATCAAAGTCAGTTTAAGATTTCCAATCAGCGGACGAAAATCCTCGAGGTCCGGCTGCTTACCAAGCACTCTCACCAGAATGGGTTGGCTGACGACCAATTCAAAGCCTTCCATCGCAATTCCAGCCGCCAAACCCAGCGCCAGAGTGATCTTCCAACTGCGGTAGGGCGTCAGGCCAATCTGACGCCAACTGATTTTGCGTACGCGGAGCGATATCCATCCCAGGAGCAACAGGAACGGAGTTTTACTGAACGGTATAAGATGTCGGAAATCCGCCACGAAAAAGAGGGCAACCAGAACTAGCTCGGCGATGGCCAGCCACTTGCTCTTGCGCCAGCCAGACATGCGGTCGACCGCCTCTGAATCAGGCTGAATCGCAACTTCCGGACTCTGACCGTCTTCCGAACTCATGGGACCTCCTCGTCAATCCCGCGCCGTATTGCGCGTCAGCCGCGAAGCAGTGCGTGCGATTTCCGGTATTGACCGGCACACCACAACGCAAACCGCGTGGTCAACACCACAAGCCCGCAACCCACTAGCAGCCCCACCGGAACTGTCCACCAACCCAGCACGTCTCTGCCGCCGGGAGGCACGCCTATGAACCCAAGCCGGAGAGAAATCTCAGAGTCTCCACTGCCGCCCGAAATAACCCACAAACCGGCGGTCTGCGGATGAACAATCTTCAGCACAGCACACCACATGAAAACGCCACCGAGGAAGTACCCCATGATCGAAGTTAACAGCACAAGAAATCCGGCAATGCTCAGACTCGCCCACCGGAACAGGCCTTCCAGGATGCGCACGGGCGAGCGGCTGACCTCCGCCCGCGCTAACATGTCGTCGGTCAGATACTGGCTGGCTAGTTCGTCAGGACTGCCCAAAGCCGTCAAAACCGCATCAACGACCCCGGGGGTATGTTCTTCGTCGAAACCTGCTTTCTCAGTAATATGGCTGCGCAGTTCTTCCACGATCTCTTGCGCATAACCGCTGTTAATCCCGCGCAGCCGTCCGCGCAATCTCCCCAGATAAGCTTCGATTTTGTGCTGTGCATCGCCCTCGATGGTCATTCACCTTTCCTTTCCCAGCGGATGGAGCAGCTTGCTCATGCTCGACGAGAAGCGCGTCCAGATCCCCCTCATCTCAAGCGCTCGCCTTCTTCCAGCCGCCGTCAGCGCATAGTATTTCCGCGGATGTCCGGCCTCGGCTTCCACCCACTCGCCTCGCACCAGCCCCAAAATTCGTAACCGGCTAAGCAGCGGATATACAGTTCCCTCTGACACAATCAAATCTGAATCGCTTTCCAGCCGCCGTAGAATTTCCAGACCATAAAGCTTCCCTTCCCACAAGGCCGCGAGAATGGCCAATTCGAGGCATCCCTTGCGCAACTGCACTTCCCACTTGTCTCCGCTTTCCGGGCTGAGATCTTCTGTGCCTTTCATTTCGATATACTATGCATTACAAGGTATAATGCAGTCAATCATATAATGCCGCAATCCGATTCTTCTCAAGAAGCCCCAAGCGGGTTCTTACGGAAGGGGACGGATGCGCTTCGTTCAGCTCCGCATCCGAAAGATTTATAGAAAGCCATTCCAGCGGCAGATGTTCCGGTGCACGAACTACACTCCGACGATCTCCCTTACAGCTCGGTAGCCTTGATCGATCGCCGCATCGGTGTAGGCGCGCCCGTCCGCATCGGAGTTCGCGATCTTAATTCTGCCGAAGGGCTGGCGGCCAATCACACACGGGCGTTCCGATGCGGGCCGGTTCAGCGGCTCGAATAGCGCGTTGTACTCATAGGCATATCCGTGCGGCCAGCGATTGACCGTAATCGCCTGAATGTCGCGCGCGGGATCGAAGCCGCCCGGCGACAGAATGCGGCCCAGTTGTTCTCGTATTTGAAGCTCGAAGGTTTCGAATTTAGTGCTGACGAGTTGACCCCGTCCGGCGCGATACTGGTCCTTGCACTCAAGGCCGGGCGAACACGGGGTGCGCAGCAAATGAAGCAGGCAGGGTTCATCCTGTGACTCAGGAAAGCGATAATCGCCCATAGAAACCGGAAAATCCAGGGTAACGTGGCTGAAGTACGACCCGGGAGCGTAAACGCTGCTGATTCCGAGTTTCTGAAACGCTTTCGAGTTACTGACTTGCACGTTGGTATAAACCAGTGGAAGTTTCACGCAATAAGACAACCCTCCCTTTTGCTTGTTCGACATCTCTGGACACAAGTAAGGAATGATCATGTTGTAGCAGGCAAGCACGCAATTCGTGCCACGAATCCGATGGCCCTTTCCGCCGCGAACATACGTTATTTCTACTTCCTTCGCGGTTGCCGGATCTCCAACATGTATGGCTTTCACCACTGTGCTGTTCAAACGAATGCGAACGGGAGAGGAAGCATTATCCAGCCGATCATAGTTCGCGCACGCCGTAACGATGTCTTCCATGGTGTGACCGGGAAGCACGCCGGGCACCAGCGACCGCACCAGCATTCTGGCGATGGATGCATTGCCATCGGGAAAGTGAAAAATATAAGGCTCATCCAATTCGGCATTCTTCTCGTGGCTTTTGGGGAGATTCATTCCCTTGAAGCCCGGATAGCCTTCCCGGGCGCAGTCATATGCTGAGACCGCATCGATGCCGACGGCATATAGATCGTGCGTCGAACTCTGGAACAACTTGACCACATCGGGGTGAACTTTGACATACCTCACGAGGAAATCTTTGTAGCTCGTCTTGATCAGTTTAGATTTTGTCCGCTGAGGGCTGAGACCGGACATGTAATCGACGGTTGCGCTCTGCAGGCGAATTAAATCCTTGCGGGCCACCTCCGCTATCGGCATATGGGAAACATTGTCGAAAGCAAAGTCGAGGCCGAAATAGTGCATGGCCTTCTGCGGCACGAGTCGGTCCGTACCGAATGTTTCCTTATCGAAGAAAACCGCTTCGCTGAGATGTCTTGAAGCAAACGCCTTTTGGTCGTAGTACTTGTAGAAACGTCCTACATCAATTCCGAGCTCTCGCAGCAGGCCTATCGCAACCTTGCTGTAATTCCCTGGGGCCTCAATCGACTGCGTCCCGCCATAGCCCAGCAGAAGCCGCTTTCCCGCCTGAAATTCATTTCGCTTGGCGTGCCCGCCAAAGTCATCGTGATTATCCAGAATGAGAATCTTCGATTTTGGTCCGGCAAATTTGCGGTAGAAATACGCCGCAGCCAGGCCGCTGATCCCCGCACCGACCACGACAAGATCGTACGTCTCGCCGTCGTCCATGGACTGAGGCAACGGTTTGCCATCGCGCATCTCGTGCGCAACTTCCCAGGAACCATCGTGGCTGCCGCGCATGCCCGTTTTTGCAGGCGGGTAATAGCTGGGATCTTTCTTCGGAACGAACGGGGATTGCGGAACGCCGAAAGCCTCAAGCCATGGAGAATTTGCCGCGATAAGAGACGATCCCACCGCAATGCTTACCCCATTCATAAAATCTCGACGGGTGATCTCGCGGCCCATCCCCAATTCGCGTTCTCGGTTTTTCTCGCTCATTCTCTCCGTTCCTGGTTCGCGCAAAGCCGCCAGCCATTGTGCGCTCGACCCGTAGCAGATGTCGATAGGATCGACGCGTCACGAGCCCATCTTGTTCGCGTGGCAGCGAAGCAGCTCATCAACCCCTGCATACCCTGATGGAAAATCGACTCCGCTAACCGACGCTCCCGCTACCAGCAGCGCCTCAACAGACTCGGGTGATCGCCTGTCCTTCCAATAGGAATCCACGCATGCACGCACGGCGAGAGCCAACGGAGTACGGCCTTTGTTGTCGAGTGCATCTACTGGCGCTCGACGCTCGATGAGCAGTTTGACTGTCGAGTGGCGAGCACGCCAGGCAGCAACATGCAACGCCGTGCTGTTCTTCGCCACGTCCCAATAATTGTCGCCATCGCTGAACTGGGACGCGACGTCTACGCCAAGATCGAGAAGACGCCGAACACCTTCGGTGTTGCCGTTTCCTGAAAACTCCGCGAGCAGTTTGCCCCCGTCCGCCAGAACTTCTTTTACAACTCCCGGTTCATGGGGCACAGTGGAGCGCACGGCTTCTGCATCGCCTCTGGCACATGCAGCAAGCAGCTGATCTTTTCCCCGCAAATCCACCGCAATGCCGCGCCGCTCGAACAATTCAAGCAGATCGCCGCGGCCTTTTCGCGCGGCTATCGCAATCACCGACTTGCCTTCGGCAACTAGAGTGGGGTCGGCCCCATGGTCCAGCGCGACTTCGAAGATCTCCAGAGAATTATCGCGCGTTACGGCTTGATGCAGCGCGGTGCGATGCCAGTGGGTCATTCGATTGGGATCGGCGCCATGTTCGAGCAACCACTTGATGCCCTCGTAATCATGCCAGTCGTGCTTGCGCAGCAGCATGGTCGCCAGGCTGTCTTGAGTGAGCCTGCCGCTTTCGACTAAGACCTTGACGACGCTATTGTCGTAACTTTCGGGCGCGTGATATACAACCTCGCCATTATTTGCATCCGCACCGCGGGTGAGCAGCAGGCGCGTCAACTCCACATGGCGAGCAACTCCAGCAGCCCCGTAAAGCGCGCTCTCAAACTCTGGCTCGGGTTGGTGGGCCGGTTCGAAATATCCCGTGCTTGCGCTGGCCCCGGCATCGAGCAGCGCCGTCGCCGCGCGAACAAAACCGGCCGATCTCGTGCGATCGAGCCGCAAATAGCGCGAGAAGCAAAGATAAGTGAGCGCATCCCAGTCGCGCAAGCCGCCCTTCGCTGTGGCATTCTGCGGATCGAGCGCAAGCCATCGGCGGACGGCAGCATCGTCCCCGAGAGTCGCTGCCGAATAGATGTCAAACGCAGCGATCTCAGGATGCGCGGCCAAAATCGCTTCCGCACGCTCCAGCGTCCCTGTGCTGTGTGCGTCGAGCGGAACCGATGCGGCCTCGATGAACTCCTCCAGTTCATCGCTTGCGGACGCGGCAGAGCTTTCGCGCTTGAGCGTTTCGATGCGTTTAGCAAACTTGGGCCAGCTATCGAAGCCATGTTCGCGGGCAACGATCAATTGCGCATCGGCGAGAGCAAACTTGGCTTTCAGAATGTTCGGACTAAGCAGGTTCTCCGCGTGAGGATGGGATTTCTCGACGCGTTGAAGCGTATCGGAGTCGGCCGACTTGAAAGCTCTGACTAGGTCCTTGGCTTGTTTTTTGTATTGTTCAAGGTTGGGGCGAGAGGGTAGTTCTTTTTTCCTGGCATCCATTACGACCTTCCTTTCATGTTCGCCTGGAGTCCGCCCAAATCAGGCTGAAAGAAGGTTCGTAACCTTCGTAGTTCGTTAAGGTGGGCTCGGCCCTTTCCGCGGACTGGATGCGCCCTTCGCGCGTAGATGCCAGCGTAGCGATTTCCCAAGGTGCAGTCAATAAGAGTGTGCGCAGCGCAAAAATATCGTCTACATCACCGGCGGTGCAGTGATGCCCATAATGTCCAGCGTGCGCGTCAATTCGCGGCGAACGATGAATACGGTTGCCAGCAGGAATCGCTTTCGCTTCTCATCCGGCTCGCTGAGAATCGGATGACGGTGATAAAACACATTGAATAGTTGCGCTAACTGGAAGGCGTGTTTGGCGAGATAGGCCGGTTCTGTCGTGCTGATGCATTGATCGACAATGTAAGAAGTTTTCGATGACGCGAGCCACAGTTCCCAAATTTCATTGGTCCCTTCACCAGCAAGAAATTCCGCAAAATCGGTGACGGGAATATTGCCGGCTACGTCTCGACCGAAACTTTCCGGATCAATCCCAGCCTTGTTAAAGATGCTGGTAGCGCGGACCACCGCATACTGCGCATAAGGTCCGGTTTCGCCCTCAAAGCTGAGCGCTTCTTTGAAGTCGAAGGCGATCACCGACTGCTTGGTGAACTTCAGCATGAAGTAGCGCAGCGCGCCAATGGCAATCTGCATAGCAATGGATTCGCGATCCACTTCTGCAAGTTCCGGATGGCGCGAGTCAACCTCCTTCTTGGCAGAGCCAATGAGCCGGTCAAGAAGATCGTCCGCCTTTACCCCAAAACCTTTGCGGCCGCTGACTTCGATGTAGGAGCGGGTCTTATCTTCCTCGCTCAACATGTATCCAAGTTCGACGGCGCAACGCGGCGTGAGCGCGACCATCTCGTAAGAAAAATGAGTGTAATGGTCGGCCGCTTCCTTGTAGCCAAGGCCGCGCAGGGCCTCGATGACCGTACTTTGTGCCTCCGACTGCCGGGCATCGATGACGTTGTAGATTTCCGCAACATCTCCGAAGTGTGGATGGTTCTTTTCGCCCTCAAGAGCAGAGACCCAACAATCGTGCGAGTTGAGATAACGATAGAACTTGCGATAACCGAAGTCGCGCCCCAGCAGCCCAAACTTCCACATGTGGTAAGCGATGTCTTTGCCGACGTACCCGACGGTCCCGTTGGAGCGAACAATCACTTTCTGATCGTCCTCCGAGATTTTCTGTGGTTCCTCTGTGTCTCCCGTGCCCTCTGTAGTGGCAGAAGTTCCTGCACGCCGCATCACCCAGCAGCCCTTGTTCTTGCCTGCACTCTCGAAAGTGAGCACTCCGGCTTCTTTGAGTTTCCCGAACGCCGCATCCCAGAAATGCAAATGAAGGATCTCGCTCTCGCGCGGAAGAAAGTCGTACTCGATGTCGAGGCGATCCATCGTCTCGAGATGCCGGCGCAGGACCGCGGTCGAGATCAAATCGGCAATTGCAGCCGTTTCGCTCGATGCATCTTCAATAGCGTGCAGCGTTTGCAATCGAATCTGTAGGTTCTGTTTGTCTTCTGCGTACCACTGCGAGACACGCGCATAAAGATCCCAGCAGTAGTAATCGAAGCGAGGCTGGCTGGCGAGAGATTCGATTTCGATCCGAGATTTCTTCTCGATGTGCGTGAAGCCGACGACAACATCGGCAACTTGCACTCCCGTGTTATCGATATAGTTCTGCACATCAACTTCTCGCGCTGCGAAGCGTAACAGTCGGGCAAACGTATCGCCGAGAATAGCGTTGCGCAGATGGCCGATGTGGGCAGCCTTGTTGGGATTAATGCTGGTGTGTTCGACCAGGATCTTGCCCCCGGAAATGTCGCCCGGCGGTCGCCGGTCTGCAGCAAGCTCCGCAGCCAGCCAGGCGCGATCAATCGTCACATTCAGATATCCCGGTGGCGCAACTTGCATCCCGGCGATGCCTTCAATCACGCCCGCTTCCGAGCGAATTGCTTCGGCAATCTTCAGCGGAGATGAACGCAGCGGCTTGGCGAACGGAAAAATGGGGATCGCAAAGTCACCCAGCGCGACGTTGGGCGGCTGCTCAATGACAACTCTAGGCAGAGCGATTCCGGGGTGCAAGCGCTGAAGACACTCCAGCAAGCGCTGGGCGAGACGATATTCGAGATGACGGTACAAGAAACCTCTCCAAGCTATTGAAGAAAAGTGATTTTAGCAGAGAGTGCCAGTGTCGCAGGTTTGACGGAGCATACGGTGTTCCCTATGATGAAAATTCGGAGAAAGTTGATCACTACGGAGACATGGGCCGCGGAGAAGCCTTGGTTTTTCTCTGTGCCTCTGTGGTGAAATGATTCTCGCATGCGCATCGCTTACCTCGAATGTTTTTCCGGCATCAGCGGCGATATGTTTCTCGGTGCTCTGGTGGATGCCGGAGTTCCGGCAAAGCTGCTCGAAAACACGGTGGCGATGCTGAATCTTGGCGCGCGGCTGGAGGTTTCGCGTGTGATGCGCAGTGGGATATCAGCGACAAAGGTGGATGTTTGGGTTGACGGCAAGAAGGACCTGCCGCGGGAACAATATTGGCAGAAGCCTGCTGCGCAGCAGAGTATTCCTTATTCCGCCCCCGTTCATTCGCACTCTCATTCTCATGAGCACGAACCCGCCCCACGTGATCACTCTCATTCTCATGTTGCCGGAATTTCGCAGGGGGGAGCGACCGTGCCACACGAGCATCAACATTCTCACGGGCGAGGTCTTACCGAAATTCGCACAATTATTTCTGCGTCCCTGATTTCGGACTCTGCAAAGAAAACAGCAATTTCGATTTTCGAAGCGTTAGGCGCGGCCGAGGGCAAGATTCACAACCTGCCGCCGGAAAATGTGCACTTTCACGAGGTAGGCGCAGTCGATGCCATCGTCGATATTATTTGCGCCGCCGTTGGAGCGGAGGCATTGGGTGTCGATGAGATCGTCTGCTCGCCGTTGAATGTCGGCGGCGGCACGGTGCAGTGCACGCATGGGACGTTTCCCGTACCCGCGCCAGCGACTTTAGAACTTCTGGAAGCGGCGCCTATTTATTCGACGGCGGTGCGAGCAGAATTGGTCACGCCCACGGGAGCCGCAATCGTAAGGACTTTGGCGCAGCGATTCGCATCGTTTCCACAGATGAAGATCGAGAAGTCGGGCTACGGGGCGGGCTCTCGTGATTTTCAGGATCATCCGAACGTCCTGCGATTGACGATAGGAGAATCTACTGATAGGCCAGTGGCATCGAAAACTCTCTCAGAGACGATTACCGTGCTGGAAGCGAACCTGGACGATCTGAATCCGCAGGTCTTTGGATATGTCATGGACCGGTTGTTCGAAGAAGGCGCGCTGGACGCTTTCGCTGTGCCGGTGCAGATGAAGAAAAATCGTCCCGGAATGTTGTTGACGGTGCTGTGCAAACCCGACGGCGCAGGCAAGCTGACGCAATTGATCTTTACCGAGACGACGACGCTCGGCGTGCGCCGTCGCGATGAAGTGCGCCAGATTCTGGCGCGGCGGTGGGAAAGCGTATCTACACCGTGGGGTGATGTCCGAATCAAGATTGGCAGCATGAATGGCACGGTCACGAATTACGCTCCCGAATATGAAGATTGCCGACGGATCGCGGCGGAGCGTCATCTGCCGTTGAAAGCGATAATGCAGGAAGCGACCCGCGCTTATCTCGGATCGAGTAAGAAGACTTAGCGCAGATTTGCCACGGGCGATTTACCCTGTGCACCCCTGTGATCTCTGTGGTTGAAGATTTTATGAGCAGAAAGTTCTATATCACGACCCCGATCTACTACGTGAACGCGCGTCCGCACATTGGGCACGCTTATACGACTATTGCCTGCGACACGATTGCTCGGCGGCAGCGCATGCTCGGCGCGGAAACGTTTTTTCTAACGGGTACTGACGAACACGGGCAGAAGATCGAGCGCGCCGCGCAAGCGGCAGGCAAAACTCCGCAGCAGTATGCCGATGAAATTTCCGCGGAGTTCCGCAAGCTCTGGCAGCGGATGGGGATTTCCTACGACGATTTCATTCGCACTACAGAAACACGACACACCAAGCGCGTGCAGGAATTGTTCCGCCGTATCCGCGACAACGGCTACATCTACAAGGGCACGTACACTGGGCAATATTGCGTTTCCGATGAGTTGTATGTAGACGGCGCGCAGCCCGGCGATCCCTGCCCTACCTGCGGACGAATTACCGAGACCGTGCATGAAGAAAACTACTTCTTCAAGCTGTCGGCGTTCCAGGATAAATTGCTTGAGTTATATGCAAACCCCGAGTTCATTCGGCCCGAGACGCGCCGCAATGAAGTGATTTCATTTGTGCGCTCCGGACTGCGCGATCTCTCCATCAGCCGATCGACGTTTTCCTGGGGCATCCCTGTGCCTGACGATCCCAAACATGTCATTTATGTCTGGCTCGACGCGCTTGCGAATTACATCACTGCGATCGGTTACGGCTCGTCGCATGCCGGAGCGCAGGAAGCTTTCAAGAAATTCTGGCCCGCAGATGTGCAGATGATCGGGAAAGAAATTGTCCGCTTCCACTGCGTGTACTGGCCGGCGTTTCTGATGGCGGCGGGCTTGCCGGTTCCTAAAACGATAGTGGCGCACGGCTGGCTGTTGTTCGAAGAGAGCAAAATGTCGAAGTCGCGCGGCAACATCGTGCGTACGGAAACCATTCTCGATGCGCTGGGCGCGGACGCGCTGCGCTATTTCCTGCTCCGCGAAGTCGTGTTCGGGCAGGATGGATCATTTTCTTTCGATGCTCTGGTGCAGCGCTACAACTCCGACCTGGCCAACGGCTTGGGTAACCTGGCTAGCCGCACGCTCACGATGATCAACCGCTACTTCAAAGGTGAAGTCCCGGATGCGTCTCATCCTCCGCAGCGCTTGCCAAGCGATAGCAATATTCACAGGGACGCAGAAGTCGTGATAGCCGAGTTCAGCGCTTTATTTCAGGATTTTCAATTTTCTTTGGCGTTGGAATCGATCTGGATCGGGTTGATTGCGAAAGTGGACAAATACATTGTCCAGAACGAACCCTGGTCACTCGCTGAAAAGAAAGACGAACAAAGCCAGAAGCGCCTGGCTACTGTGCTTTACACTTCCGCTGAAGCATTGCGCATTGCCACAGTGCTAGCGTATCCCGTAATTCCTGATGCAGCAGCGAAGATTTGGGCGCAGCTCGGCTTGGGCGATATAAAACAGTTTGACTTAAGTACGTTGGCATGGGGACAACTTCCGCCGGGCACAAAGTTGGGCGACGTGCATCCGGTTTTTCCCCGCGCCGACAAATCGGTGATTGAAAGGATGCAGAAGATGGAAGAGGAGCAAAGAGTTCCGGTAGCTGAGGCGAAGACGGAAACCGGCGTGCCGGTGGTTGCGTCTCCCCCGGCTGCACCGCCCGCGGCCCCGGCGGTCAACAACAAGATCACGATCGACGATTTCGCCAAGATTGAGTTGCGTGTGGGAGTAGTGAAAGTTGCAGAGCGAGTGCCGAAAGCGGACAAATTGCTTCGTTTGGAAGTAGACATCGGTACCGAAGTGCGGCAGGTGCTGGCAGGAATTGCCGAAGCCTACGCGCCTGAGAACCTAGTCGGACGAAAAGTGGTGATCGTGGCCAATCTTGCCCCGCGAAAACTGCGAGGCATGGAGTCAAACGGAATGATCGTCGCGGCATCTCTGGACGATGGAAAGCCCGTACTGGCAAGCTTTCTGGAAGACGTGCCGGTCGGTGCGCGGCTGAAATAACAAAAGCGGCGTCAGACCTCAGCCCTCGGACTTCAGCCAAACCAGCTTGGCCGTTTGCTGACGAGTTCAAGGTCTGAGGTCCGAAGTCTGAGGTCCAAGTCCGATTTCAAATGTTCGTAGATTCACACGCACATCTCGAAGGCAAGCAATACGACTCCGATCGCGAACAGGTGATCGCACGCGCGCGCGCAGCCGGCGTCGAAACGATCGTTGCCATCGGCATCGGCGATGGACCCGCGAACGTCGATTGCGGAATTCGTCTGGCCGAGCAGTATCCCTTTATCTACGCGACGATCGGGATTCATCCCCACGAGGCAAGGCTGGCAACAGAAACAGCCTTCAAAGAAATGCAACGGCTGGCGCGGCATCCCAAAGTGATCGGCTGGGGCGAAATCGGCCTCGATTATTTTTACGATCATTCACCCCGCGAAACGCAAAAGCAAGTATTCGTGAAGCAAATGGAGTTAGCCGCGGCGGCGAAGCTGCCAATCATCATTCATTGCCGGCCTTCCGATGGCAGCGATGATGCCTGGGAAGATTGCCTTAACTCGATTCAGGAGCAATGGGCGCCGCACGGGCTGGGCGGAATCCTGCACTGCTTCACCGGAACCGTGGCTCATGCGCGGCGCGCTCTCGACCTTGGATTTCTGATTTCGTTCGCCGGCAACATCACTTTTCCTAAAGCTCAGCAGATTCGTGACGCCGCTCTGGAAGTTCCCCTCGACCGCATGCTGATTGAAACTGATTGTCCATTCCTTGCCCCCGTCCCCAATCGCGGGAAGAGAAATGAGCCTTCGTTCGTAACGGAAACCGCGCGAAAACTGGGCGAACTGCGCGGGCTTTCGGCGGAAGCAATCGGCCAACAAACCTCACGTAATTTCTACAACTTTTTCAAATCGGTTGAAATTACTGAAAACAAAATTCCGGCGCGTTGATCGTGCCTGCGCAAGCCATCTTCTGATAATCTCAAGAGTTATATTCCATTGTTTTCAGAAAGATTAGAAATATATGCCCGACAGCAGCTTTGACGTCGTGAGCAAGATCGACTTGCAGGAAGTCTCGAACGCTATTCAGCAGGCGCTGAAGGAAATCCACACGCGCTTCGATTTGAAAGACTCGAAGTCGAACATTGAACTGGAAAAAGATGCGATCGTTCTGCACTCGGCTGACGAATACAAACTCAAAGCAGTGAACGACGTGCTTCAGCAGAAACTTGTGAAGCGCAACGTTTCGCTGAAAGGATTGACTTACGGCGCGGTCGAGGCTGCGGCGGGCGGCACGGCAAAGCGCAAGGTCACCATGCAGCAAGGCATCGCAATCGAAAAGGCGCGAGAAATCGTGAAACTTATCAAGGATTCGAAAAAGAAAGCCCAGGGATCCATTCAGGGCGACTTGGTGCGCGTGAGCAGCAAAGATCGCGACACGCTTCAGGAAATTATCGCGCTGCTCAAGCAACACGACTTTGGCATTGACTTGCAGTTTACGAACTACCGGACGAACTGAAAGGCCGGACGTCAGACGTCAGCCCCCGGACCTCAGCTCACCGGGTTAGGCCCTGAGGTCTGACGTCCGAGGTCCGATTTTCAATGACTGTTTCCGCTCCCATTAACGGCAAAGAAGTTTTCGATCTGTTGCGGGATGACCTCGCCGCGTTGGAACTCGAGTTCGGGCGGGATGCCGTATCCGGCGTACGGGCGATCACCGAGATCGGGGAATATCTCCGCGCCGGCGGAGGCAAGCGGATCCGCCCAGCTCTGCTGCTGCTCTCAGCCAAGCTTTTCGACTATCGCGGGGAAGGCGCGGTACGACTCGGCGCGGTAGTCGAGATTATTCACACCGCGACACTGGTACACGACGACATCATCGACGAAGCGAAGACTCGGCGTGGGCGGCCTGCGGCCAATACGCAGTGGGGCAATTCCAAGTGCGTTCTGGCCGGCGACTGGCTCTATATGCAGGCGTTCAAGGTTGCCGTGCAGGAACGCAATTTCCGCATTCTCGACGCTCTGATCGAACTCACCCAGCAAATGGTCGAGGGCGAACTGCTGCAGATCGAAAAGCTTGGTGAGTTCATTTCTCTCGAAGAATATTTCGACTTGATCTACCGAAAGACCGCTTGCCTGTTTTCCGTGTGCATGCGGCTTGGGGCAATTCTTGGCGGAGCTACTCCGCAACAGGAAGAAGCGGCCGGGAACTACGGACGCAATTTAGGCATGGCATTTCAGATCGTCGACGATGTGCTCGACCTCACCGCTTCCGAAAATGTCTTGGGCAAGCCCGTCGCCAGCGATCTGCGCGAAGGCAAAGTGACTATGGCGGTGATTCACGCGCTGGAGGCTGCAACGCCGGAAGAGCGCTCGAAGGTAGAAAAGGTCCTGCGCGAGCGCGGCTTCAACGGCGTGACTCATGCGCAGATTCTGGAAATCCTGCACCGCTACGGCTCGCTGGATGCGGCAACTGCCTGCGCCGCCAAATACGCGGACTCGGCGCGCAAGTCGATCTGTACGTTCCCGGATTCCGAAGTCAAGCGTGCACTGCTGTGGGCTCCGGAATTCGTGGTAGCAAGGGAAAAATAGCTACCCACGACAATCTCTCTCTCGCAATCCTAAGCGCGTCTTTATTGGTCGGCATTCGCAAAAACACATTAGCACGCGGAAATGACGGCTAACGTCCGGCGGAAATGATCGCTCCCGGGCCTGACCCTCCCGGCCCCGGACTTGGCTCAGGCATGGTTGGCGGAGGTAGCGGCGCTCCCGGGCCGTCGGCGGGCCGCGGCGCTTCGTCAGAATCTTCGCCCGGACGTCGCAGGCTGGGAGCGTTCGGCGCTCGGACATCCGGTTCTTGCTGCTTCGCTTCCTTGTCTCCGTGATCGATAGTCACTTCTCGTTCCGTGCGGACGAGTTTCTGACCATCAACCTTCATGGTCTCCACGCGCACCACTTCGTCCCCCACGATCCGCACAAAGTCCACGTCTTGCGGCGGCTCGCCGTAGATCCATTCTTCGTATTCAGTTTCGCCGTCCTTCTCGCGAACCTTTTTCGGAGGCCGGCCCTTGGCGTGGATCACCATTTCCTCATTCATCCCCACAAGAATGTGATGCTTGAGGATCGCCTCCTTCACCTTCGGCGGGACCGTGTCGAGATAAGCTTGCTCTTTATTTCTCGCGTTAAAGTCGAGAACTGGATAGAGCAAGCTTCGCACTTGCTGCGCGGTCAGTTCAGGCACGTAACGATCGAAGCACAGGTCGACAAAACTGCCATGGGGATTGTTGGTGGTTTCATTTGGATTGGGGCCTGTAGCCACAGGGCCACCGCCACCTTCGATCTCGATATGCTGATACCACTTCTTGCGCCGCACCGGTCCGCCGTTGATTTCAAAATGAATGTGATCGTTTTGAATCCGTACGTAAGAGATATGCACCGGATCGCCGGGCTTGATTGCCGGACCCCATAAGGTAAGCGCCTGCCGCAATTCTTCACCGTTCGGGATTGTGCTCCCGTCTTTCAGCCTAAGTCCTTTAGCTCCCATGGGGAACGCGGTGCGCGAGTAGACAAGCTGCATCTCAAAGTCGCGGATGATTTCCAGCCGAGTCTGCTTCGCCATATGCGGCGCGTTGGCGGGGATAGGGAGCGCTTCAGGTGCCTGCTCGGCCGCAGGCGCGGTTTTTGGGGAGACTCCTGTAGTGGCATGATCCCCAACCGGTACGCCGGAATCGACCTGTGCCGAGGCGAAACAGGACAATATCAAAAGCGATGAAAGAAAAAGCAGGAGGGCAGCCGCCAAAAACCGAGTCATAAAACACCCCAACGCCAACTTCTGTTCATTATAGCGCCGGACTCCGCACACTGGATGCGAAATCCTGTCAGAGTGACTGTACCTTGGACTGCGCCACGCGTACGGCTCTGGCCGTATTTTGAATTGACATCACTATCCCTTTGCGGCACACTTTCATCCACTCGCTGTTCCGCCAACTTCGATCCCAGCCGTTTGCTCGACTCGGTTACATCGTGAGCTGTGAGATGAGCTATTTGTCGATCCCGACTTCTTCAGAACCCGGGTTACCGGAGCGTCAAACGACGTCAATTTCCAAGAATGAGGAACCCTCGCCACAGTCCAGCACAACGGATCTTCTGAATGTCTTGCGCGAAGCACTGGCGGACGAGACCAAACCTGCCGAAGCAATTTTCCGGGCGGTTGCCGACGCGGCTCGAGTCTTGACGGGGGCCAGTGGAACGGCGCTCGCCTTGCGTACCGGAGGCGTAGTTGTTTGCCGGGCACGCAGTGGGGACATGGCTCCCGCTCTGGGATCTGCGTTGAGCATCGAGTCGGGAATATCCGGCGAGTGCTTCCGTACCTCCGAGGTACTCCACTGTAACGATGCGCAAGCTGACGCACGTGTGGAACCTGAGGTTTGCCGTAGCCTGGGAATCCACTCGATTGTCGTGGTGCCGTTGCGCGGGTCGGCGGAGACAATCGGGATTCTGGAAGCCTTCTCCAGTGACGCTGGCGCGTTTGGCGATGAGCAGATTAGTCTGCTGGAAAGTCTCGGCGAAATTGCAGAGGCTGCTTATGCCCGGCAATTCAGCGTCACAAATTTAATTCCTGTTAGCGTAGCGGCTTCCTACGAGCAGATCTCGCTAGCTGCATTCGATGAGCCGCCTCCGAAAACCAAACACCATTATTGGATTCTGAGCGGAGCCATAGCTATGTTGCTGCTGGCTTCTGCGGTCGTCTGGTGGACCTGGCGTGAACCAGCGGGAGGAAATTCCTCCAGCCCGGTGACTACGCAAGCGCGCACAGCACTGCCGGAAACTCCCGAACCAGCCGTACCGAAACTGTTGCCCTCGAAACCTTCAGCCAGCATTGCGAACCATGCGCCTGACAAGTCGCGGACAAAAGTGGTTCTGCAGAATGCGGCCAAGGTAGAACCCGCAGAAGACGTGGGCGCCGCGCGCTCGGTGAGCGATGTCACAACAAACGTCAGCCCTCTGGCATCGCACAGGGAATCGACTCTCCGCGCGGTGGATTCTGCCGCCGCCCCGGAAGATCCTCCAACGGTGGTACTTGCGTCAACGAGTAACAACAATGCGAATTTAGCTGTGTTGGCTTCTGCGCCCAGGAGTCTGCCTGCAATGGATCTCAGGGTCTCTCAAGGCGTAGTGGAGGCGAGCATCATCCGCAAGGTCGAGCCGATATATCCGCGAGAAGCCCTTGCCCAACGGATCGCCGGTACCGTGACGATAACGGCGTCCATCGCACAAGATGGAACCGTGGGTGAAACGAGAGTTCTTCAAGGAGAGCCGATACTGGCTGCAGCCGCACTTGCCGCCGTCCGCCAGTGGCGCTATCGACCTTGTCTTCTGAATGGCAAACCGGTCACGGTGCAGAAAGAAATTAAGATCATCTTCAAAGTGCCATGAACCGATCCTTCGGTTCTCAAGGGAGTATCTCCAGATTTCTCCTGCGGAAGGCAACACACTACGTCAGGTTCAGAGCCTTCTTGATCGTTCCCCGCTCTTTTTGAATTTTTTCCTGAAGCAGAGTGATCGCGTAAATTAACTGCTCCGGACGAGGGGGGCAGCCGGGAACGTAGATGTCGACTGGAATGACCTGGTTGACGCTCTGCACCAGCGCGTAATTCTGAAATACGCCGCCCGAAGTCGCGCACGCCCCCATCGAAATCACCCATTTGGGCTCGGGCATCTGCTCCCAAAGTTGGCGAATCACCGGCGCCATCTTGTTCGACACGCGGCCTGCAATAATCATCAGATCGCTCTGCCGAGGCGAGGGACGGAAGACTTCGGCTCCGAAACGCGCAATGTCGAAGCGCGACGCGCCCATCGACATCATCTCGATAGCGCAACACGCCAGACCAAACGTCATAGGCCAGATGGAACTCTTGCGCATCCAGTTGACGGCAGAGTCAAGCGTGGTAAGCACCACGCCCTCTGGCGTGGGATTGCCAAAGGTTAAATCTTTGACGACTCTCTTGCCGTCATGCGCATCGACGTAAGGACCGAAATTCAGTTCCGGGGACATGCCTCCATTTTAAACCACGCGACGGCTAGCCTGCGGCTGCGAGGTAACGCTACTCCACCCGCTCGCATGTCGGGCACTGCCCTTCTTTAATTCTCCCAGATAATATCGGCCTTCCGCACCAAAGCATGCTCTTGGCGCAATAACCTTGCAATGTCGCCGAGCGGCACGGGCTGAGACACCGGGCCAAACTCCCACAGCGGACGCTCGCCCTGAGCATAAGTGTAGTCGGAGTGCTCGTAAATGTTTTGCGGGCGTGCCATATCGTGTTGTTCGGCGTGTAACGGATGCTCCGACATCTGCGTCGGCTGGGCTTGACTAACGATCGAGCTAACCTGAGCAAAACTAACGGAGGCACAGAACAGGCAAAAGACGAAGACTGCAGTTTTCATAATTTTGTCCAATCTGGAGCTGCCGGGCGAGGGGGAAAGACGATGGCAGGCCGGGTTTAGTGCGCGGCTCCGCATCAATTGAGTGCAAGCTCAATGCCAAAAACGCGCAGCGGAAACTCAACTTACGTCCTCCCCGAGCCAGGAAAGCAATTACTTTGCACAATTGTGGAAGGTGTAGGTCTTGCATACCGGGAAGAAGAACTCCGCTGACAATCTCTCGTCGATTGCAATTTTTATCGCTCGACGAGCACGTGTAATTAACGTTCTTCCCGCTTTGGGCTTTTCCACAATATTTTCGCTCTCATCTAACGTTTGATCTTTTTCTGCATCTGTTCTGCGGAATATACTCGCGCTCCGATAGACGATTTGATTCTGGAATTTCCAGATAGTGGAGGAGGCAAATGCGTATCTGCGATCTCATCAAGAATCAAGGAAACTTATCTGGCAGACCTCGGCCAGACCGTGCTGGAAACGGTGCACGTCATGGTTGAACGCAACATTGGCGCAGTCCCGGTGATGCATAACGACGAGTTGGTGGGCATTTTTTCCGAGCGCGACCTTATGAAACGCGTGGTGGCCGAAAGGCTCGACACGCGCACCACCTGCATGGCTGAGGTCATGACCAACGATCCACTTACCATTGGAATGAATGAGGATTTCGACAGTTGCTTGGCCCTGATGCGCCTGCACAACTTCCGCCATTTGCCCGTCTGCCATCATGGGCAAGTGGTGGGCATGGTCTCCCTGCGCGACATCTTGCTGTACGACTTGAACGAAAAGACGACGAGATGCGTATGATGCGCGCCTACATTCATTCCGTTCCCGACGCATAGAAATCCGTTATGACGATGATGGCTCCCTGTTCACCAACTGGGCGCTCGGAATGAGTTCGCACGAATGGCCCGAAGGTAACGTTACTTTCGGTTACCACCGTATGTTGAACCTTGATGGGAAAAGCTTTAACTTCTGCTAGGTTAGTCTGCAAGTAATAATTCACGGCAGTTTCGCGTGACATTGACTCCCGGTTAGTTCATCGGCCCCGGGAATCAAGGTTTTATCGCTTATGAGCGACAAGACTACGATTCTCTATAACGCTCTGTGGATCGCTCATCCTCTCATCCAGGGGGGAATCGCTGCCGTTTTGCTCCGCCGCGGGTTGCACCGCCAGTTCAAATGCTTCTTTGCCTACATCATCGCGCAGATTCTGACCTTTAGCCTGATTTTCCCTTCGTATGTGAGCCACAACTATCCGGCTTACTTCTATCTCTACTGGACCACCAACGCGGTCGGGGTGCTTCTGGGCTTTTTGGTTATCCACGAGGTTTTTCTCGACGTTTTCCGGCCGTTTCATACGTTACGCGATTTAGGTACCGTGTTGTTCAAGTGGGCTGGTCTGGTCATGTTGCTGGTGGCCGGCGTCGTCTCGATCTCTGCGAACTCCAGCGATCTTGCGCCCTGGATGCAAGCCATTGTGACTGCCGAGCGTTGCGTGCGCATCGTGCAGGTAGGAATGGTTCTGTTGTTACTGTTTTTCTCGCGTTATCTCGGAACCAACCGCCGTCAGCTTAGCTTCGGAATTGCTTTAGGCTTCGGTTTTTTTGCCATGGTGGAACTCGGTTTAATTGCCTTTTGGTCGGGTGGTCACATGAATCAGGGAATGGTCAACCTGATCAACATCGCCGCCTACAATGCCAGCTTGCTGATCTGGTTCAGATATTCCGTGCTCAAGAGTCCTGCCCGCGAAACTAGTTCGACGTTGTTGCAACCGCAGCGCTGGGAACAAAGCCTCACTGACATTCATCACCCGCTGCCCCCCGATTCGCTCATCCCCATGTTTGAAGGCATGGTAGACCGGGCTCTGCTAAAGACCCAGTCGCCAGCAGGTTCAGGAAACGAAAGTCGAGCTGCGGCTGCTGCCGCCGCTCCTGGTGGAACCAGTTCCGTCAATCGTTTGAACATGGGCGCACCGAAAGAGTAGCTTCGTGCTGTCCTCAATTCTTTCTGCTTTTTCGCTAATTGTTCTGCGTATCCCTTAGACAGAGCGATTCGAATAGATACCCATTTTTCCGGATTTCGTAACAGCCTGCTTATCTATCGGATGGGGAATTTACTGCGTCCAATTGCTAAAGTATCACTTGAACGCGTCTACGGTGTTTAGTGTATTTACGGGGATTTCAGGCTGGTGCATGAAAGGGCGAACCGCTCTTTAGGCAACCCCAGTTCCAAGAGATGAAGATTCCTTCAAAGTGGGATTGACAAGTGCTTTATAATGCCGGTCCGCTTCGGAGCTTCGATTTTGGAAGACTCTGTTGCGGAACAGGAGAGAGAACCCATGAAGAAGGTAATCAGAATTGCAGTCCTGATGATCGGACTCGTGGGCACATTCGTCGCTGCATCCGTCGCCCAGGTTCCCGCCTTGGACGGAGGCGCGATTCCCTTGTGCCCACCTACGGCCGTTGCTGGCCTATGCAGGTAATAAATAACGTAATCACCGGGTGGCGACAACGTCACCAAAGTAACCATCAGTAACTTGGGCCGAACCCTTTGGGCTCGCAATATTTGGGCTGACGGAAACTTCATACCCTCCGTCAGCCCTGTTTTCTTGGATGGCTGTTTCAGCGCCCGCTGACAATCGCTGAGAATAGCGTGTCGCGCAGTCTATCCACTTCCGTCACTGGTGGCTGGCAGGCAGACCCCGAACACAGCACCGCGAACGCTTTGCCGGAAGTCAGTTGGGGTAGATCAGGGAGGGTTACGGCGAGCGCCGGCGGAAGATTCTCCGCGACCGCTTCGCTCGAATTGAGGAGCAGCACGCTTTTGTTGAAAGCGAAAGACGCAACCGCAACCGCATAAAGTTCGGCGGCTCGCTCCGGTTCGTTTCCCCTCAGCACCACAACCTGCACCGGACTTTGCAGCAAATGAACCGTAGCAATGCCATACGTCGCGCCGAAGATTCCAAACTGCTCGGCCGCGCCGGCAAACACTTCCAGGGTCAGTTGGGCTTTATCGCGGTAAGCGGTGTCTCCGGTGTAGTGGTGCAGGCGCAGCAAAGCAATCGCCGCCATGGGATTGCCCGCAGGCGTCGGCGTGTCTTGTAACGGTTTGCGGCGCGTGGCCAGAACGCCAAGACTCTCGCCATCCGCGCAAGTCTGAGCGTCGAAGAAACCGCCTGCCGTCGTGTCGTAAAACTTCGCGATCATCGCATCAATAATGGCCCGCGCAAACTTGAAGTAACTCAGATCGGCAGTGGACTCGTAAGCGTCGAAGCACGCCAAAGCGGTGAAAGCATAGTCATCGAGCAGTCCCGCCACTTCGCGATAATCGGCCTTAGGATCGGAGTAAGCCACCACGTGCAATAACTGTTCTCGCTTCCACGCTTCCGCCAAAATCCGATCCAGCGACCGCAATGCAAAGCGCTTCGCTTCCTCCAGATGCAGCACCTTCGCCGCTTCCAGGTATGCCGAAATGCACAAGCTATTCCATCCGACATATACCGTCTTATCTACGTAAGGCGTAGGCCGCTGCAGCCGCGCCGCATACATTTTCTTTTTCGCCGCATCGAGCAACTCTTTCACCCGGTCTGGCGCCAGGCTCAGCCGCTTGGCAATTTCTTCGACCGAGGCGCGCACGTACAACACATTCTTCGCCGGCTTGTGATGCATCTCGCCAATCTCGTTGATGTCATATCGCGGTGCCGCAACCTGCGCCTCTTCCGTGCTCAAAACCGCACGCGCTTCGTCAAGTGTCCAGGTGAAGTAATCGCCATCGTCATCCATATTGATGTCGGCGTCCTGCGAAGCATAAAAGCCGCCGCGCTCGCGGTCACTAAGCCACTCATCCATCCATCGAATAATGTCGCGAGCCACGTTGGCGAAAAACTCCGCACCCGTGACCTGATACCCACGCACATAATTCTTCAGCAATTCCGAATTGTCGTAGCACATCTTCTCGAAATGCGGCACCACCCATCGCTCATCCACCGAGTAGCGATGAAACCCTCCCGCAAGCTGGTCATAAACGCCGCCGTTCGCCATATGCTCCAGCGTCGTCACGATGACATTCCGAAGCTGATCTGCTGCAGCAGTATCCATGTGTTGGCCGCCGCCCTCGGTCGCCTGCCGTAGCAACCCTCCGCCCCCCATCCGCCCGTACTGCTCGATCAATAAATCCAACACCGACGGATGCGGGAACTTCGGCGCCTGCCCAAATCCTCCATGCTCCGCATCGAACATGCCGATAGCCGCCTTCTGCATCGCATCAACCACGCTCTGTGAAACCTTGCCACCGCGCCCCGCAAACGATTCCGCCTGCGCAATCGCGTTCTCCACCATCTTCGCCTGCTCCACCACATCGTCATTCTTCTCTTTGTACGCGCTGGCAATGCTCAGCAGCACTCGCCGAAAACTCGGACGTCCATAACCATCATTCGGCGGAAAATAAGTGCCGCCATAGAAAGGCTTGCCATCCGGCGTAAGAAACGCCGTAAGCGGCCATCCCCCCTGCCCGCTGATCGAACTCACAGCCACCTGGTAGCGGCTATCAATGTCTGGACGCTCATCGCGATCCACTTTCACCGCTATAAAGTTCTGATTCACAATCACCGCAACTTCAGGATCGTCGTAAGACTCGCGATCCATCACATGACACCAGTGGCACCATACCGCGCCAATGTCCAGCAGCATGGGCTTGTTCTCCCGCCGCGCCGCCGCAAATGCCTCCTCGCCCCACTCATGCCACTGAATGGGCTGGTGCATCGCAGAACGCAGATAGGCGGAAGATGCGCGGGCGAGGGAGTTGAAAGTGCTCGTGACCATATCCCCAAGTCTAGCCGATTGCAGGTCACTTGGCGGGGCAAGCGCCTGACGCAATCGGAAAACTAGATCTTGTCACGCACAAGGGGATTGTTTTTGTACAAGCAATACCATCCAGATACCCACTGCCACAAAACCAGGAGTGAACGTATTCAGCAGCTTCATTGAGATGACGCCCCGAAGCATACCGGCACGTAGGATGCGAGCAGGAGGACGAACGTGTTTCTAATTCGTTTGTACTCTCGCCAATCTTCTTCGTAGGAGATCATAACGTCCAAAGAGGGGATTCAGCGTTCGTGTAAGTCATAGCGGGAGCAAGTGGGTTCCCAGTGCAGTTCCATTCCTCTTTGCAGCCGTGCCAAGGCGCGTTTCCGGGCTCGCGCGTATACCTTGCGCTGATTCACAATATCCTCCAAACATGAACCTAGCCATTGGCTCACAGACATTCCATTTTCAACCGCTAGAACTTTCGCCTCCCGCAGAAGATCGGAATTGACCCTAACCGTTATTTTGGTTTTCATATTGGGACCTGTCTTAGTTTTCATCGCGAAAAAATATGAGGAATGATCGATCTGCCAAAGCAGAAGGCAGGATTTCTCGTGACCGCGCGGTGAGAACAAAGCTGTAGGCGTCGACCTCAGCCTCCGGCGGTACATCTTTGGCTCCCGATTTTTCTTCCCGCGGCTGCACCATCGCCAGCCATGCCAAAAACTCATGCACATCCCTGCTCCACCCCTGCCCCGCCACAAAAAACGATACGTCTGCATTTTCCTCGGTAAAATGCCAGGCCAGGGATGCAGCCAACTCCACCGCCCGCTCATAAGCCTGCTCGGAAAGTACTCCCGCTTCCGGATTATCGAAGACAATGCGCAGCTTGCGCTCATCTTCTCGGCTAAACTCGCGCACTTTGAGCGATCCCGATTTCGCCGTCGCCTTCCAGTCCACATGCCGCGCGGAATCGTCCGGCCCATATTCGCGGATGCTGTGCAAATCCGACCCGCGCCCGCGCACAAAGCTCTCCCACTCGCCGCTCACCAGCGGCAGAATCTCAAAAAACCGGTCCGTCGCCTCGATTCGCGGATAGACCAGAATTTCCCGCTGCACCGGCACCCGCCGCGTCTTAGTCAGAAAAGCAAACGGAAATCCCGTTACCAGCCCGAAGCTGTCCTCCCGGTAGCGCCCGCGCCCCTCAAACTTCAAATCAATCTCTGCGGAAACTTCCGCTCCCGCCGGCAAGAACGGAAAGTAAGCCGTCCCCTGGAAAATCGCAGGAGCCCTGGGAGCGATTGCAACTCGCCGCAGGCGCCGATCCGGCAACTTCAGCCACTGCTCCTCCGGCGGCCGATTCAAGGGAAAGGCAAATGTAACCGCCTCCCACTCCCACCTCATGCCGCTCTTCTTACTATGCTTGTTCTTCTTGCGCGCCGTCGTCACGGCAATAGAAAACGACGGCAGCCACCGCCGCGGATTCCGCACTACGATCCGTCCCTCTGCCGCTCGCCCGGCAAATAGATGCCGCGGCAACCGCACATCCAGCTCCAGCCGCCGCAATACCATCGCCGACGCGACTCCGGAAACCAAAATTGCCGACAACATCGCCGCGACCACAATGTAGAGCAGATTGTTTCCCGTATTCAGCGCCGCAATTCCAATCACCAGTGTGACCAGCACATACACAATCCCCACCCGCGTTACTTCATAATCGAAGCTGTCCCGCAACCGTTCCAGAGCTACGCGGCGCGCCAGGTACGGCACGGTCACCAATCCCACAAACGCGGCCAACAACAAAGCGAGCGACGCCAGAATGACCGTCGCCCACACATTACCCGCATCGCGCGACACAGTAGAAAAAAGTGCAGCGGCGAAGGCCAGCCCCAATCCCAATAGCGCCAACAGAAACCTTACCCATACCTCAAGCGAAGGAACATGCAGCCTCTGCCGCACGCCCGAACGCGGAGACTTGGCCAAATTTACGAGTGTAGAAGACACCTGCCCGGAGCCTAGCATCGCCTCAAAGAACGTTCAACCCTAACCGCCTTGCACCCCAAGCCTTCGTAACCCATGCTTTCCACTGACGATCGAGCCTGAAAAATCTCCGTCTTATTCCAAATTCCCTTGGTATCCTTCCGTGGTCGCCACCGCAGGCCATCTCGAAGGAGATTTTTCTGGACGTCCATCCTCCCCACAGCCCGATTCACTCGGTGAAAGATTTTCTTATTCATCTTCTCGCCATTACCATCGGCCTGCTCATTGCGCTCGCCCTCGAAGCAACTGCCGAGTGGTACAACCACCGTCATCTCGTCCACGAGGCCGAAGACAAGATCGCTGCCGAAATCAACGCCAACCAGCAGGAACTAAACAAGGGACTGCCCAGCCTGCGCAAAACGGAAGCGCAGTTGCAAACCTTCGTTCAGCTTGTGCACCAGCTGGAAAATAATCGCAATACGCCGCTCAATAGCCTGGATTTGAACTGGACTGTCATGGAACTCCACGAGACCAGTTGGAGCACCGCCGCCAGCACCGGCGCTCTCGGCCACATGAGTTACGACGAAGTCAACCGCTACACTCGCATTTACGGCCTGCAACACAAATTCGACTCGCTGCAGGATCGTGCCTGGGCTTCCGCCAATGCGGTCGTGGGCCTCACCACCCTGCTCGACAAAGATGCCAACAAGATCACCGAGAACGAACTGGAAAATGCCGAGCGCGCCATCGGCGTGGCGTTAGCCAACGCCCGCGCCGAAGACGACGTCGGCAAAATTCTGCTCTCCGGCTATGCCGGCTTCGCCACCAGCAATTAATCCCGCATCAAATGCCGCCATCGGGGATGGCGCTAATTCGAAGAGTTCTCCGTGAGGCTCAATATCGCAACATCCGGCCAAATAGTGATGAGGTTGTCGAGGGCTGCATGAACTTGGCAAATGCCATAGCGCAATGGTTACCGTCTGGCTTCCGGCGCTACGGTCGCGACTGGTTTGAGACGCGGTTCCGCGGGACGCCTCCGGGCATGCTGAAGTATCGGGCATCAGAACTCGCCATGAACCTCGATTTTGTTCTATCCCACTATCGCCTGGCCCATCCCGACGTCCGCTATCTGCAGATCGGCGCTTTCGACGGTGTTCACGGAGATCCGATCTACCCGTTGATCGAAAAACATCGCCTGCAAGGCATTCTCCTCGAGCCGCAAAAAGATGCCTTCGCGCAGCTAAAAACAAACTATGCACGGTTCTCCGATTTTCGTTTCATAAATGCAGCTATCGCCGACTGTGACGGCGAATCCACTCTGTTCCGGATTAAGCCAGAGGCCACAGGACCGGAATGGTTACACCAGATCGCGAGCTTTGACAGAAACGTTGTGATGCGACATTCCCTTATGGTGCCAAACCTGCACTCGATGATCGAAACCAAGCAGGTAACCTGCATCACTTTTGCCACATTGTTCAAGCAACTCGGCGTTGAGAACGTGGACATGCTGCAAATCGACGCGGAAGGATACGATGCTGAAGTTCTGAAACTGTTCGACATCGCATCTCGAAGGCCTGCAATCGTCCGCTTCGAGCACAAGCACCTGACCGCATCTGATCATGAAGGGTCGATTGCCATGCTCGTGCAGCATGGGTATCTGGTTGCAGCCTGCGGCAGCGATACGTTGGCCTACCGCTTCGACCAAAGTGGACCGCCGCCTGCGTGACTCTTGCTGTACGCGAAGAGCGGACCTCTGCACTTCTATTTCACGAGCCTTCCCGCCGCAGGAAAGTCGTCCTTCAACGAGAGCCATTTTCTCGCCCCCGTTCTAATTCCTCCGGTTTTGTGCTACCCTTCTGCCGCAATAATTGTGCAGTCCGCAGCCACCGCCATGAATTCAAAACTTAGCCCGTAAAAGGAGACCCCATGCCTCTCAGCAAACGCGCACTTGCAGAATTCTTCGGAACATTCTGGCTGGTCTTTGGCGGATGCGGCGCCGCCGTACTGGCCGCCGGCTTCCCTGCTCTCGGCATCGGATTTGTCGGTGTCGCTCTGGCCTTCGGCCTCACTGTCCTCACCATGGCGTTCGCCATCGGACACGTCTCCGGCTGCCACTTAAATCCCGCTGTGACTTTGGGTCTGGTCGTCGGCAAGCGCTTCGCCGCCTCGGAAATGCTGCATTACGTGATCGCGCAAGTGCTCGGCGGGCTCGCCGGCGCCGGAGTTCTCTATGTCATTGCCAGCGGAGTCTCCACCTTCGACGTTCACGCCGGCTTCGCCTCCAATGGATACGGCGCGCACTCTCCCGGCGGCTATTCGCTTCTTGCCGCCTTCGTCGCGGAAGTCGTGCTCACCGCATTCTTTCTTATGGTTATCATGGGCTCAACCGACCGCCGCGCTCCTCAGGGATTCGCGCCCATCGCCATCGGCCTCTGCCTGACTCTGATTCACCTGGTCAGCATTCCCGTGACCAACACCTCAGTCAACCCCGCCCGCAGCACCGGCCCGGCCATCTTCGCCGGTGGATGGGCGCTGTCACAACTCTGGCTATTCTGGGTCGCGCCCCTGATCGGCGGCACCATCGGCGGAGCAATCTATGGCAACCTGTTCTCCGAAGCCGTCGAACCAACCGTGAGACGGGCAATGACCGTCCCGCCACTGAGGCCCACCGCGTAAGAGGACGCGATGATCGTCGATTCGGCGTCGTTGAGCCGCGAAGCGGCGCAAGAATAAAGCCCACGGCGCAAGCCGTGGGTGCGGTGTCCCCGGAAGAGACAAGCCCCGGAACGGGGCGACATTCGTTAGCCCAGAGCCTGCCCTGAGCGAAGCCGAAGGGACGTAAGTCTTGGGAAGGGAGCAGAAAACAGAATCGAGTCCCGTAAGGGACGACACCCTCGCCTAACCGGCGATCAGCCCGCGATTGCCTCAATCCCTCGCACCTCATCTGGCAAGAGCACAATCTCGCAGCTCGCCAGATCCTGTTTCATGTGGTCCGCATTGGTTGTCCCCGTCAGCGGCAGCATTCCGACCGCGCGCGCGAAAGCAAATACAATCTGGGCTGGGCTCGCATTCATGCGCCGTGCGATTTCGATAACAAAAGAATGTCGTAATGCCTCCGCATTCGCCGTAAGAAGTGAAAAACCCTGGTAGCGAATTTCCCGCTTCCGGCAAAACAATCGCACATCGCGGTCCCAGCCCATCCGGGCAAAGCAACGGTTCTGCACAAACGCCGGAGTCTCACCATGTACAGCAACCATCTGCTCTAGATGTCCCAGAGAAACATTGCTGACACCCAGTAGATGCGCGCGTCCGGCATCGCGCTCTTTTCTCATCGCCTCCCAGACCTCAGCGTCATCGTCGGTCCAGTCATAATTCGAAGACGGTCCGTGCAACACAAAGCTGTCGACATAATCGGTCCCAAGATGTTCCAGCGAACTGGCCATCGACTGCCCGACCTGCACAGACAGGCTGGCTTCGGGATCATAGGGCAGGCGCTGATCCTGACCGCGCTGGTAAGTGAATTTCGTTTGCAGGAAAATGTCTGCGCGCGTCACCGCGCCTGCCCGATACGCAGAAGCTAATCCCTGACCCACTCCTGCTTCAAAATAATGGCGCCGCTGATTGGCTGTATCGATGGCGCGAAAGCCCGTGCGCAACGCCAGTTCGGTAAGAGCCGCAGTGCGCTCTTCCTTCCACGCAGTCCCATAGAGAAAATCTGGAGTAGCAGATGTCAGCTCGGCCATTACATCATTCTGCCCGAACGATTGGAATCGCGGGGCATGCTAATGCAAAGAATTTGCGTTGATTCATGAAATTCCGAAGATCCATTTGGCTGTATGGCTGGGTTGACTGGCCACTGGCCACCGATCACTGGCCACTGCCTCTCAGTACTCCGCCAGTTCCTTCATCGCGAGAAACAAGTCATTCGCCTGCGGCAAAATGGCATCTTCCAGAATCGGCTGATATGCCACAAACGTGTCGGCGGCTGCCACACGCCGCACCGGCGCGTCTAGCTTATCGAAGAGCTGATCGGCAAGGCGCGCCGCAATCTCCGCTCCGTACCCCCAGCTCAGCGTATCTTCGTAAGCGACCAGCGCGCGGTTGGTTTTTGCAACCGACGCGGCGATCGTCTCCCAATCGAACGGATTCAGGCAGCGCAAGTCAATCACCTCGACCTTCACCCCCGCTTCCCGTTCGATCTTCTGTGCCGCCTGCAAAGCGCGCGGCAGCACCGCGCCATAAGTAATCACCGTCAAATCCGTGCCCGGCTGCACGATCTTCGCCTTGCCGAACGGAATCATATAGTCCGGACCCGGATAAGGCGCGCGCCCGTAGGTCTCGCGATACAATCGCTTGTGCTCGAGAAACAGCACTGGATCATCGCAACGAATTGCCGTCCGCAAAAGCCCGGCTGCATCCAGCGCGTTTGAAGGAAACACCACGCGCAACCCAGGAATGTGCGTGAATATGCTCTCGCCGCACTGCGAGTGATAAATCGCGCCGCCCGTGAGATATCCGCCAATCGCCACGCGAATCACCAGCGGGCAGGAGAATCCATTGTTTGAGCGCCAGCGAATCACCGACAGTTCGTCGCGAATCTGCATCATCGCAGGCCAGATATAGTCGAAGAACTGAATCTCCACCACCGGCTTCAACCCGCGCGTCGCCATGCCGGTCGCCCGCCCAACAATCGCCGCTTCCGCCAGCGGAGAGTTGAACACCCGCTCCGGCCCGAACTCGCACTGCAAGCCAAACGTCAGCTTAAATACGCCGCCCTTCCCTTTCACCAGCTTGCGCTTCAAATATTCTTCGCGGCTGCAATCCGCCACATCTTCACCGAAAATCACAATGCGCTCGTCGCGCTTCATCTCATCGTGCAGCGTCGCGTTGATCAAATCGGCCATGGTCTTGGCCGCGGGTTTCTTGCCGTCAGCGGAATCCGCGGGGACAACCGGTTGCGTTTCGAAAGCCGAAGACGTGGGATCGATGTCGGGCGAATAAACAAAATTTGTAATCGTCTCCGGCGTGGGCGGCAAAGCGGCCAGCGCCAAATCCACCGCTGCCTGCAACTCTTCCTCAACTCGTTTTTCCAGCTCGGTGATTCCCTTTTCGTCGAGGATGTTCTCCCGCAGCAAGAACATCTGCGTCCGCGTCACCGGATCGCGCGCCGCATCCCGCTCCCGCTCCGCATCCGGACGGTACAACTTCTCGTCATCCGACAGCGAATGCGAATACGGTCGAATCACATGCGCATGCACGAACGCCGATCCGAGTCCCTCGCGGCAAAATTTCGCCGCCCGTTGCATCGCCGCATAACTGGCGACCGGATCGGTGCCATCCACTTCTTCAAAATGAAAATTCGGAAAACTCGAGACTAGCCGCGAAATACTCCCGCCAGCCGTCTGCACCTCCACCGGCACGGAAATCGCGTACCCGTTATCTTCCACGCAGAAAATCACCGGCAGTTTGCCCAGCGCGGCGGCATTCATCGCCTCCCAGAATTCGCCCTCACTGGTAGTGCCATCGCCCAGCGAAACGTAAGTGACCTCGTCACCCTGAAAAGAAACATTCTTGAACTGACGATAATCAATATCGGAGGTGGGTGCCCCACTTCTCGCATCTTTTGCGAGAAGTGGGTCTTTTGCTTGCGGCACATCCGCCGCGTTGGGATTCCTGGAAAAATATCTCCCCGCCTCCGCGCACCCCAAAGCCTGCAAAATCTGCGATCCCGTCGGCGACGACTGCGTCACAACATTCAACTTCGGATAACTCCAGTGCGACGGCATCTGCCGCCCACCCGAACTCGGATCATCCGCAGCTCCCACTCCCTGCAAAAACATGTCGTACGGCGTGGCTCCCAGCGCCAAACACAGCGCCCGATCGCGATAGTAAGGATAGAACCAGTCGTAGCGCGGCTTGAGCGCCAGCCCGGCCGCCACGCCAATCGCCTCATGCCCCGCGCCCGACATCTGAAAGTAGATTTTCTGCTGCCGTTTCAACAGGATTTCCCGGTCATCAATACGCCGGGCCATATACATAATGCGGTAGGCCTCGATCAGTTGCTCGCGGGACAGGCCTTCGTATTGTTTAGCGCGCTTCCCGCCATTGGCCGCCAGACCGAGTTTTGGGTCAGTTCTTGTCGTCGCCATCTGCATTCCTATAGACGAATATATAGATTCCTAACACCAGTCGGCGGTTGCGATAAAGCGCTCTGATCGCAGCTCTCGCTCGCCGAAGCCTGTTGCATTGTAAATGGAGACGGGACAGTGGAAAACCCATAAGTTCGCCTGCTCGCCGAAACCACAAGCATAAAGAATCGGGGCTGAATGCTAATGGCTGAGTGCTGAATGCTTTATTCTTAAATCGCTTTATTCTTAAATCAATGATCCGCACTCTCCGCCCCTTCGACCCGCGGTCCATCAAGCTCGTAATCTTCGATCTTGACGGCACGCTGATCGATTCGCGCCTCGACCTAGTGCACTCCGTTAACGCCGCGCTGCGCCACATCGGACGTCCCGAGTTGCCGGAAGACGTAATCGCCAGCTACGTCGGCGACGGCGCTCCCATCCTCATCCAGCGCGCCCTCGGCGGCGAAGTCGTCGAAGCGTCGGTGGTGAAAAAAGGACTGGAATTTTTTCTCGCCTACTATCGAGAGCACAAGCTCGATCACACCACCGTCTATTCAGGAATTAAAGACACCCTATCGTCGATGCTGCATCCACCGAATGGACAATCCCGCAGTGATCAGGAACCTAATGACAAAAATAACGACCCCTTTCGGCAACTCGCCGTTTTGACCAACAAGCCTGTGATCCCAGCGCGCCTCATCATACAAGCACTTGGCCTCGGCCCGTTCTTCGCCCAGGTCTACGGTGGAAACAGTTTTGTCACCAAGAAGCCCGACCCCGCAGGCGCGCAGCAACTCTTGCACGAACTCAGCGCGAAGCCGGAAGAGACCGCAATCGTCGGCGACTCCCATGTCGACATCGAAACCGGCCGCAACGCCGGCCTATGGACCGTCGGCCTCACCTACGGCTTCGCCCCGCACACCCTGAACGACCCCGCCCCTGACGTGTTGGTCGATACTCCGCATGAACTTGCCGAACTATTCGCAATCTAAAGAAAGAAAGGGTTCGTATCAAGGCATCGCTTCAGCGATGCCACTAACCACCGAAGATCGAGCGGCTTTTTAGCCGCTGCCGCGCTCCCTAAATGCAGACAGCGAACCCTGGCGGGTCCGCTGTTTATCTGCCATGCAAAATGGGGGAAGGCTTTCTGCGTAGAAAACCAAGTAAACTATAGACCACTCCCGAAATTATTTTCCCTCCGGCCAAAAATGTTACGAAATCCGAACAAGCCTCCAACATGTACTAGCGGCACATTTTTTTCGCGCAACTTATCCTGCTATCGTAATGCTAACGAATTTCCTTACATTGCGATAAATCACGCGAAGAGGTGAATCATGCGAACCATCAATCATTTCCTTGCAGCGGTAATTGCCCTGTCTCTTCTGTCGTCCGTCGCACAAGCGCAGTCTTGCAGCGCCATGAGTCTCGGCCGCGGCGCCAGTCTCAACGGCTTCATTCCCTTCCCCGCAGACAACGCTTGGAATCAGGACATTTCCACCGCATCCGTCGATCCCAACTCCGCCAACATCATCAACCTCATCGGCGCCACGACAACCCTGCATCCGGATTTCGGCTCGGGCCTCTACGCTGGCCAGACCATCGGCATTCCCTACGTCGCAGTCAGTGGCTCCCCGTTCGTGAATATCAAGTACACCGAATCCGGTAGCGAAAGCGATCCCGGACCCATGCCCGTTCCAAAAACTGCTCCCATCGAAGGCTACCCCAACCCTGGCAACGGTGACCGCCATGTGCTCGTCCTCGACCGCGACAACTGCTGGCTCTACGAGCTCTATAGTTCGTATCTGCAAGCCAATGGCAGTTGGGACGCAGGCTCCGCCGCGGTCTGGGATCTTCTCAACGACGAGCAACGCCCTTACACCTGGACTTCAGCCGATGCCGCCGGACTCTCGATTTTCCCCGGACTCGCCCGCTATGACGAAGTGGCCAGCGGCCAGATCCAGCACGCTCTCCGTTTCACGTTGCAAGATAGCCTCGAGGCCTTCACGCCTCCGGCCTCTCACTGGGCCGCTACTTCAACCAACACTTATGCCGCGCCTATGGGTATGCGCATGCGCCTGAAATCTTCGTTCGATATTTCTTCCTATCCGCCGCAAGCGCAAGTCGTGCTCGCAGCCCTGCAAAAATACGGCATGATCATGGCCGACAACGGCAGCAACATGTACATCAGCGGCGATCCCGACAATCGCTGGAACAACGACGATCTCGGTACTCTCAAACAGGTTCCAGCCTCGGCCTTCGATGTGATCCTCATCAGCCCGCTCTACACGCCAAGCAATGTGCCCACCGGACCGTCGCCCAAAATCGCAAGCTTCACCGCAAATCCATCGACAATCAGCGCCGGGCAACCCGTCACGCTGAGTTGGACGGTCACTGGCGCATCTTACTTTGTCGTCTCGCCTCAAGTCGGAGCGATCCGCGGAAACTCAGTCGTAGTGATGCCCGCGGCCACGACTACTTACACGCTGTATGGCACCAACGAATACGGACGCAGCGCGAGAACAGTCAAAGTCACTGTGCAGTAATCGCGCAAATGCGCAACAATAACGTTTTACTTGAGCATTTCTGATTTTTTGCAGTTTAACTGCAGCGCTAATTTCTGTCCCAACCCTCGCGCGCCTTCGAGCAACCAATTTACAGAACGAAATAATCCGCGCGAGCGCGATATAAACGCTCCGCAAACCAGGGAGATGCGAAATGGCAGACGAGACAAAGAACCAGCAACAGGGTGGTCAGACCAACTACGGCTCACAGCAGAGTGGTCAACCGGGTCAGGGCCAGCAGAGCGGCCAGCCAGGTCAGCAGAAAAACGTCGACCCCAACAAGAAAAATCCGTCGACCGGCAGCACCACTGGACAGAAGGAAGACGAAGACGATCAGAACCGCGACCGTCAACGCCGCGCCTCCTAGTTGCTCTGCACTTCAAGTAACAGTCCCGGCCATTGCGGCCGGGATTTTTTATGCACATCTGTCAAAGCCCATCACTCAACAGCATCGCCGCCCGACATAAATTTGGACAAACACATTACATCCCATTGACATCTGCGGCGCGCCTGCGCCCTAGCATCAACGCAACTCGCAGATTGAACACATGGAGCCGATATAAGTTCAGATCTCCGTGCAGTCAACTCTTGCGAAGCTCTGGTCATTTCAACCCTGTTCGCAACTCACTCGACTCTCAGGAGAACTCCCTATGCGGCATCGCCTTGTCTCGCTCGCAACATTCCTCGGCCTGTCGCTGCTATTGAGCAGCGCCGCCATTGCCCAGTCTTATGTAGCAACCAACCTGGTTTCCAATGTGACCACCACGGCCAAGCACACCGACGCCTTGCTCGGTAATCCCTGGGGTCTTGCCTACAGTCCCAGCGCGCCCTTCTGGGTCAGCGACGAAGCCACCGGCTACTCCACCCTCTACAATGGCACCGGAGTGCCGCAGAGCTTACAGGTAATTGTTCCACCCGCCAGCGGCACCGGAAAAGGCACGCCCACCGGCATCGTCTACAACGGCTCCACGGATTTCAAGATTGACACGTGGACATCGGTATTTTTGTTCTGCACGCTCGATGGCACCATCAGCGGTTGGTCCACCTTCGAGCCCAGCACGGCCCTGATCGGCGTGACGCAAAAAGGCGCCGTTTATACCGGTCTCGCAATCACCGCCAAGTCTTCCGGCAACTTCCTGTTCGCCGCGGACGTCGCCAACAATAAAGTAGATATCTACGACACCAACTTCAGTCTGGTGAAGTCGTTCACCGATAGCACCATCCCCGCAGGCTTCGCGCCCTTCGGCATTCAGGATATTAAAGGACAGGTCTATGTGGCCTATGCCAGCACCTCAGGCGGCAAAGGCGGCTACATCGATATCTTCAGTGAAGCCGGAGTATTCGTAAAGCGCTTCGCTTCCGGCATGCCTCTGAACCAGCCCTGGGGTATGGCGGTTGCGCCCGCGAATTTCGGACCGTTGAGCAACACACTGCTGGTGTCGAACAACACCGCAACCGGAAACATCAACGGCTTCAACCTCACAACCGGAAAGTTCGTAGCCGCGATCAAGAACTCCGCCGGCAAAGCCATCGCCATTAATGGCCTCTGGGGAATTGAATTTGGCGGAGGCAGCACGAACAACGGACAGAAGAATCAGCTCTTCTACACGGCCGGCCCCAGCGACACCAACGGCTTCTTCGGAGCCATCACGTTCAAGCAGTAAGAATTTTCCGAACCACTACAAACAACAAAGGCCGCCGTTTAGGCGGCCTTTCTACCTCTGCCTAAAGCGCTTGGTTCGGAAACGCGACTTTGGGTGGCGCAGCGCTTTCAGCGCTGCGATTTAGAGTCGGAAAACTCAGCCCGGCTTCAGCCGCCGATGTATCTTACCTTCTACAACTGCTCTAAACAGATTTTAGACAAATCCATGACACGCCAGTGACATCTGTCCTCATTCCGAGGTACTAGCATCAATAGGACTCGCGGACACCGAACCGGCTAGATCCGCAATTTCCCGCTCGCCAAACGGTTCAGCTTCGCTCAAGCTGCGGTCGCTTTCGGCCCCTTGTTTCGCAATCTCACCTTTAGGAGAACTTTTATGCGGCATCGCTCCCTGACGTTCACCGCCATTCTCGGCCTGTTGCTGATCTGTTCCGGCGCGGCCCTGGCTCAGTCGTATCACGTGATCAACCTCTCTTCGAACCTCAACAACCGCGCAAAACATCTCGATACGCTGCTCGCCAATCCCTGGGGAATTGTCTACGCTCCCGGCGCTCCGTTCTGGGTCAGCGACGAAGCGTCCGGCTGGTCCACTCTCTACGACGGTTCTGGCAATGCGGAAAGCTTGCAGGTCGTAATTCCGCCGGCGAGCGGCAGCGGCCCCGGCACTCCCACCGGCATCGTTTTCAACGGTTCTTCGGAATTTCAGATCGACTCCTGGACTTCAGTCTTCCTCTTCGATTCACTCGATGGCACCATCAGCGGCTGGTCGACCTTCAATCCCAGTGCGGCGCTGATCGGCGCAACCAACCCGGGCGCGGTTTACACCGGTCTCGCTATCACCAGCAAGACCTCCGGCAACATCCTGTTCGCCGCCGACGCCGCCAATAATAAAGTGGACATGTATGACGGCAGCTTCAACCTCGTAGGGTCGTTCACCGATAGCACTGTTCCCGCCGGCTTCTCACCCTTCGGAATTCAGGACATCGGTGGCCAGGTCTACGTGGCTTACGCCGCCACCAACGGAGGCCCCGGCGGCTATATCGATATTTTCGGCGAAGACGGCACCTTCTTGAAGCGCTTCACTCAGGCCGGTCATCTCAACCAGCCCTGGGGAATGGCTGTCGCGCCCTCGAACTTCGGCCCCTTCAGCGGCGCTCTGCTCATTACCAACAATTCCTCTGGAGGAATCATCAACGGCTTCGACCTCAAGACCGGCAAACTGATCAGCGCGATCAAAGATTCTTCCGGCAATGCCATTCACCTGAACGGCATCTGGGGAATCGAGTTCGGCGGAGGTTCCGCGAACAACGGCAAGACCAATCAGTTGTTCTTCACTGCCGGCCCCAACGACGTCAACGGCTTCTTCGGGATGATCGACTATTTCTAGCGAGTCTCTAAACAACAAACGGTAAGAAACAAAGGCCGCCACCCGGCGGCCTTTTTGTATTTACGCTCTCCAGACACAGCAACTTCATATCAAGCAGGTTCGGGTCAGAATACGCCTTCGATAAAAGGTTCGTATCAGGGGTTGCCTTCAGGCATATCACAAAATCCTCGTCACAGATCGCGCTTTCAGGCGCTGAATCATGGGATCTGCTATCCCTTCACAGCCTTCCCCACGCACTCCGCCTGAAACAGCCGTTCATCGGCCCGGTGCAACCGCTTCGCCTGCGCTGCCGTAATCAACGGATAGTGCTTGATCTCAAACAGATGATAGACAATAAACCAAACCGGCTTATCCGTCGTCATCCAGTTCTGCTGGTCGAATCGCTTCAAATTCACCGGAACCGAAAATCGCCGCAATGTCCGCTCCCGCCGCAAATTGAAATACGTATTGAAGTAACTCAACGCCAGCTCACGTAGCGATCGATGCACTGGCTCCCGCCACCTGCATCCCGTGAAATTCGATTTCGCCACCGCGCCCCAGCATCCATGCTGCTTAAAAATCGCAATCACGTGATCGGTATCATTCTCCGCTTCAAAATCCAGCAGCAGCGGAGGATACCCATTCGCCCGCAGCGCCGCCGCCGCAAAAATCGCGCCCTCCAAACAATGCGCGGTCTGCTCGGCCAAAACGCGCCGCGGTGACCAGGCCGTATCCGCCAGATGATAAGTCGCATCATCCAGGAATTTCTGAATTCCGTAAGGATCCTTCATCCCACGCAACTTGCGCAGCTCTTTGGGAGTAAAACTATCCACCCCATAACCGTTTTCGCGAATGGCCTTGCGATCCGCGGCTTTGGCACCGATCAGCTTGGGGGGATTGCGGTCAGGAGGATTGGCTTTGGGAAGGGCACGGCGTTCAGCCGTGCCAATACGCGCCGCTAACGATGCGGGCTTTAGCCCTTGAGGGATGCTCTTTCTTTTAGCTCCACGATCAGACTCAGAAGACTCCAAGTGTTGACGTTTCATGTTTGCGGGTCGAGTGGCCCAGTGTAACAGCCGCCGCTGGCGTCCCGCTCAAATCTGCGGAGGCCCTTCCGGTTCAGGCTCCCGCACCGGAGCATCGGGATTCTCCGGCGGTTCCGTAGGCTCTTTGATGGGAGGCGGCATCGGCTCGGCCGGTGTCCGCAGCGAATAGGTTGCAGCCAGGTGATAGGTCGCACCAATAGGTTCAGGAAACATTACCTTCAGATGCCAACAGTCGAAGCACCGCTGCCTCCTGTCTTTTATTTAGGTACTTCGGGTTTTTGTTTAGAGACTGCGAAAAAACGCACAAATGTACAGAGCAAGGCGGAAGAGCGGCTTTTGTGGAAGAACGGCCTTTTACGGGCACGTACGCAACGTGGAAGAGCGGCCCTTCAGGGCCGCGTAAGTCGTGTGAAATCAGTCCGGGCTTTTAGCCCCAATGGACGCACAGCCTGTGCCGCTCCCGGCAAAAATCTTAGCGCGCCTTTTCCTTATGTAAGCCCCGGCACGGCACTCGCCTAATTCGTTTTACCTCGATGTACCAAAAACTTCGGCAACTCCTTCTTCTGCGCTTCCTTGTCCTCAAAATCAAGCCCAAACGACGGATGATCATACGTCCCCGAAATCCGCACCGGCAGCACTTCCCCCTGCCGCTTCTTCTGGAAAAACGGATCCATCATCTTCAGCAGAATCGCCTTCCCTCCGCTGGTCGTGTTCGAAATTTTTGTATCCACGCGTATCCGCCCGCGCATATCGATCTTGTAATTGATCAGATTGAACGTCCCGTGCATCCGCGAGTGAGCCCCCGGCACAGTAAACGATAGATTGGCAAAATTCGCCGCGCCATCCTTCACCTCAACCTGCCCAGTCAAATCGCTGAGCGCCGTCTCCGGATCGGCGGTCACCTTTTCCCCGCGCGCTCCCGCGCTCAGCTTATCCACGCTCTCCTGCGTGTCCTGCGAAAACTTCCCCGCACCCACGCCAAACTCGCCCAGCAGCTTCACCTTCTCCAAAAACGGTCGCTCGCCCGGAGGAATCTCCACCTTCGCGTCCATGCTCACTTTGCCCGACATCGGCGCCTTATTCCCGCTCACAAACAGCATCAGCATGTCCTCGATCCGCCCATCTTGCGCATGCAAGTCGATCAATGCCGTCTTGCCGTGTCCTTCAGAAGACTTCGCAACGCTTCCGTCCGCCACCACATGTGTCCGCCCAAAGTGCGCATCCACATGTTTCAAAAAAGTGTCGCCATGAGTCGCATCCACGTAAGCGCTGAACTCCGTAATCAACTGCACCGGATGTCCACCCGACTGCACTTCAAAATCCGGCGTATCCGTCGTCCCCGCAATATCAATATGCCTCAGCACTCCACTAAACTTCCCCGCCGACGACAGAGTCCCCGCAATCCCTCCATACACGCTAAGATCGGCCCGCTCGAATTTATATTCGCCCGACACCGGAGTCTGCCCCGGATCGCCAATATTCCAAATCCCAAACTTCCCCTCCGCCGTAATCTCCCCCGGAGGCTCCGGGTTCCCCACCTTCACCCGATAGCTCAGCGGCCCATTCCACCCCACATTGCGAAGCACCGCTTCATGAATCTCGAACCGCAACGCTGGCGCTCCCGGCTTGCGCAAAGCAAACTCCAGCACTGCCCCGTTAGCCACAATTTCCCCAATAGAAATTTTCGAAGGTGTCGTGTGAAGAGTTTCCCCGCTCCCAAACGGTGGAATCACTACGTGCAGACCCTCCGCCGTAATCCCCGACAGCCGTCGCGAAATAACGCCGAGATAACTGCCGCGCAGAATTAATTTCTGAATAGTGATAAGGGGCGCGCCCGCATTCGACCCGTGATAAAACTCCACTCCCTCAATCACGCATCCCGGCGAAGGAAAATAATTGCGGTGGAACGCGCGCAGCCGGACCTTACTATCGCCCGCCTGCTCCAGAATTTGCACCACCGATTTCTGCTCAAACGGCCCTGCCTCAACCCACAGCAACGCCACCACACAAGCCACGGACGCAGCCACAGCCAGCTTCAGCAAAGTTCTGCGTTGTCGAGGCACAGTTGGAATGGACCCAGCATGCGGTTCCAGAGCGGTAGGCACAAGTCTTGGAGGACAATCCCCTTATCGAGGTTGCGAGAAAACTCCAAGGTCCGCAGAATGCCGCCGACTGTTTCCTCGCCTTCGTTCCTCCCGCTCAATAGAGTCGCAGGACACCTCCTGCTCGGCGAATCCCTTACCCGGCCCCCGCGTTTTCCCTACAGGCAAATACCTTAACCTTTCGGGATGGCATTCGCCCCAATTCGTCATCCAACAGTTGATGACAACTTCCGATAAAACCGAGACTGAAAAGCCAAGGACATCGTCGGGAACACGAGTACGCAACACCATTCTTCTAGGAGTGCCGCAACGCGAATTTGACGCCATCGAACCTCATCTCAACCTCGTCTCGCTCGATCCCGGCGCATTCCTGCTGCGCGAGCACGAACCGGTCGAAACCGTCTACTTCATGAACAGCGGAATTGCCTCTCTAATCGTTGAGACGCAAGACGGAAGAAGCGTCGAAGTCGGTGTTTCCGGACGCGAAGACCTGGTCGGCCTACCCATTGTCGCCGGCCTCGACCAACTGACTCACCACGTAGTGGTCCAGGTCCCCGGCGACGCTTTCCAGGTCGAGACTGCCACCATAAGGCGTCTTCTGCCCGCATCCGCCGAACTGCGCCGCATTCTCGTTTTGCGCCTGGCGATTCGCTCCATGCAGATGGCGCAAAATACCGCCTGCAACCGCCTGCACAACGTCAAGCAACGCCTGGCGCGATGGCTGCTGGCTACGCGCGACCGCCTGGACACTCGCGTTGTCACTACGACTCACGACTTTCTTGCGAGGACTGTCGGCACTGACCGCCCGTCCGTCAGCGTCGCGCTCGCAGCTCTTGAGCGATTTGGTGCAATCACCGGAAGCCGCGGCTCGATTTCCATCGACGACCGCCGCAAGCTGCATCAGCAATCCTGCGAGTGCTACGAAATCTTCGAGCAATTCAACAAAGACCTCGGCCTCGCCTAGACCGGGGGGCCCAAACCCCCCAGAGAGGAACAAGTTCTGTCGCGCCTCGGCTAAAAGATTTTCCCGGCTCTTCGCGATCTATGCGATGAAAGCCGTTCTTAGTTCTTAGTTCTTAGTTCTTAGCACCGAGCGCAGTACCCCTTCGTAGGGAACACGACAGACAGGCCGTTCGGCGCAAGATAAGCTCCAACCGATAGCGCCCCGGTAACTCCCGCCACGTCCATGTCAGACCAGCTTCGCCCGACAGAAAACTTGCTATACCCGGAGTGGCAACCTCAGGTTCAAGCGGCACTCCTGGAGTTTGACCTGGCGAAGCTACCGGAGCGGATAAAAGCCGCCGAAATCGCTATTTCTACCCGCCTTAAGGCCATCACTCTCTACCAGGATCATCACTCCGAAAGAGTCGCCATCTCAGACGCCTTGGCCACCCTAAACTTTCTCAAGCGGGAGTGTGTCCACCTCCGCGACGCGCAGCAAAAATAAGGGCACAGGCCCTATTGTTAAAAGTTACAGTAGCCTCCTAATTCCCCGTATACAGAACAGGAGGCCCGTATCCGTGCGCATGTTCCTGATACACGGTCGCACTCAGGATCAGTCCAGTAGGTATCGGCTGCGGTGAGAATACTGAGAACAGCAAACCTTCCTGTCCATCAAACTGGCGCGGAGCGCAAAACACCGTAAGTCCGGGAATCGCAAAGTTGGACTCCGCCAGCGTCGCCAAACAGTTGGTACTCAAACTCCCCGTCGGAACAAATGCCCGCACATCCAGACCGCCATCCGTGACCTCAGCATCTCCAAACGCAATGTTGGCTGCGCCAATCGGCGTGGACCCGCCAGATGGCGTCGAATTGGACTGAGAAAAGCTGGCAGTGAACAACACGAGAGCCACAATCACCGGCAGTGCCGCATAAAAACCAATACGCTTCATAATCTTTCCTCCCCCTGATTTTTGCCACAATCCATGTGGGGACAGCCGCCTTCGGCTGTCCGTTGAGCGAAGCTCGACTTTCTGGATTCCGCCCTTCCGTCCCCATCGACGTTCGCTAAGTCGGTTGTCAGGATGGGATCGCCGAACGGCGGGCGTTTCTTCCGTGCAGTTTGCGAGCTTTCCGACCGCCCCACACTATATACCCCTACCAGAGCCCAGGCACTCATTATTCTTTGCTGATCCAGACACTATCGCCGACACCAGCCATGAACCCAAGCTTGTCATGCTGAGCGCAGCCCTGCGCTGCGTAAAGCGCAGGGCAGGCGAAGTCGAAGCATCCCTCGCAGCGAGTACCGCCCCTACCCTGACGAGGAGCTTCCGCCACTGCGCTGGCAGTGCTCGGTGATGCCCGAAAACTCTGTCATTTCGACCGAGACCCCGGCGCACAGCGACGGCCAGTGGAGAAATCCGCTGTCCTTGTGACATAAGCTGCGAAATTGAGGAACATTCGTCTCCCGAAGTTTCTCCCGACTCTGCTTTTATCTTAATAACCCCTTGAAACGAATCTCGCCATCGCGACACTAGTGAGATAGAGAGATAAGGAGCAGATACCTATCGTTTCTCGTGTTCCTTATAACTTGCCATTAATGACAGGAGCTTCATGGGACCGCTGGACTTAGTGCACCTTACTCCTTTGATGGCACGTACGATGGGTCGAGCCGAAATCAAGATTGGTCTTATCGATGGCCCCGTCACTGTGGACCATCCCGATCTTGCTGGACAGAATATTCACCGGATTGCGGGGAGAGAAACTGGTATTTGCTCCGTGCCAAGCAGCGTGGCCTGCTTGCATGGGACATTCGTAGCCGGGATGCTCTCGGCAAAGCGAGGCTCCATCGCCGCCGCCATTTGCCCGGGTTGCACGTTGATGGTGCGGTCCATCTTTGCCGAAACAGTCTCCACTAACGGAGGAATGCCGAGTGCCATGCCCGAAGAACTGGCTTCCGCCATCATCGACACCGTGAACGCCGGTGCGCGATTGATCAACCTGAGCGCCGCCGTTATACGGCCATCGGCCAGAGGCGAGCGCGAATTAGAAGAGGCTCTAAGTTATGCCGGCAAACGCAATGTGATCGTCGTGGTTGCGGCTGGGAATCAGGGCACAGTGGGCAGTTCGGTGATTTCACGCCATCCCTGGTCGATCCCAGTAGCTGCCTGTAATCTTCAAGGTCGACTGATGGCGGAATCGAATCTTGGCAGCTCCATCGGGAAGTATGGCTTGCTTGCACCGGGAGATGAAATCACCAGCCTGGGCACGAACGGCAAGCCTCAGGCATCGGGAGGAACCAGTGCCGCAGTGCCCTTCGTTACAGGTGCCGCTGCTCTGCTCTGGTCGGAGTTTCCCGGCGCCAGCGCCACCCAAATTAGGCTTGCCCTAATGCACGCGGGCGGCTTGCGGCGCAGAACGATTGCCCCGCCCTTGCTGGATGCCTGGGCGGCTTATGCCGCCATGGAGTCGGGGAGACCACAATGACCAAGAAAAAGGTGGCTAAGCCGGATGTAACCACGAGTCAGCAGACAGATCGGCAGCCTTACCGGCTTCGACTGCCCGGTTTTCTCCTCGAGGAGGAAATTGGCCTCGGCGACGCCGTCAAGCGAGCGACTTACGCTATGGGCATCCGGCCCTGCGGCGGTTGCCAAAAGCGTGCCGCCGTGCTCAATCGCTGGATGACTTTGTCGAGATGATTTTGAGATTCTAACTTCGCTGTGAGGAGACACTAACGTGGAGCAAACCGTAGCTGAAATTCAAGAGCAAGCATCAAACCCACTCGTGGGCGGCAATTCGCCCGGCGGAACCAATTCTCCCGGCGCTCTTGCGAGCGTCTCTCCGCAAGGTTGCACGAGTTGCGGTACCGGGCCCGCCGCCGGCAACGGAACGGCCGCACCACCCTCCTGGGTCTACGCCATCGGCAACATTGTGCCTCGTTTCCCTAGTGTCTCGGTGGAGAAGGAGTTCGCCCAGGCCACCGGTCGGGAAAAAACCGCGGGACTCACCGACCGCCAGGCCCTTCACGCCGTACTCTCCAAGCCCGAAAACCGCTACCTCGTCCGCCAACTCTGCTTTGTCTTTACCATTGAAGGGCTTGAGACTTACTTGCTGCGCCCTCGCGATCCAGCAGACTTCAGCCTTCTGGTCGAAGCCATCCGCCCCAATCCCACCCCTCTGGATCTCGATGTCGTCGTGGGCCTCAAGGGTCCCATCGCTCCGCCAGAAATGTGCAATGGCTTAATGGTTCCCATCGTGCTCTTCGACCAGATCTACTCGTTCGACCGCGACGCTCTCATCAAGTCGATCCCCAAACCGGAGAAGACCTCAGTCAAGGAGTTCGGCCCCGCGGCCGACGAACTGTTTAACCGCATCATGCAGATGACCGATAATGCGGGATCAATGGACGAGCACCGCGCCTTGAACTATCTCGCCCTCCGCTACCAGGCCATCTACGCCAAAGCCGCGGAATACTTCGCCCAGAGTTCCTCGCTCACCGCCGTAAACACTCAGGTCTCCGCGCTGAGCGGCGCACGCAAAATACTGGATGTAATTTTCTCCTACACCAATCGCAACACCGATGTGGTCGACAGGTGCTTCGCGCGAGTCGACGTGACCGATGAGTTCCCGTTTCTGGTGACGAAGCTGTCGCCGTATTACGCTCGCTGAATCCCAAGTTTTTCAAAAGATAAGGATTAAAGATAAGGAGGTCGCAAATGAGCACTCCCGGATTTAATGCAGAAACTTCGCTCCAGCAAATGATTTCCACAAACCGTCGCCAACACCGAAAACCTAGCGTGGCCCCTTCGTCAGCGCAGCCCGGTAGCGTCGTGCCGCAGGTTTGGAAGAAGGTAACGTTCATGGTCGTTGGTGGCCGCACTGGCGTTTGCTATGAGGACACCGAGAAACAGATGAGCATTTGCGAGTGGGACTGAAAGGTAGGTCGGGGACGCTGGCGCCGGTTCGTCTTGCGGAATGGCAAACAGACGCTTGGTTAATCCATGACTTAAGGGAGGACGAAAAATGCCAATGCTGCCAGGATTTACCGCAGATGTTTCCATGTCGCATTCCCGGGAGAAGTACTCCTTTGCTCTTGCATCTCCCGGACAAAACGTAGCCGGAATCGAATTGGCAATGCCTAACTTTGAGTGCAGAACCCCAAGAGGAGTTTGCCCGATTACCTGCTATCCCATCACCGACCGTGACGGTCGCGTGATCGATTGGTTTTGCATTTGTGACTGTAGGTATCCAATCCCGGACGCTAACTTTTTTTCGTAGATGCCTGAACGCTTTCACAGTAGTCAGGCAAGGTATTATTCAACACCAATGGAGGCTATCGATGAGAATGCTTAGTTTTTCAGCGGAAGAGACACTTAGGGGCGACATCACGCCTTTTGCGTCAGGTCCCTCGATTGATTCTCTTTCCGGGGCGGTAGTACCGCAGTTGCCTCGCGAAGGTGGTGGCTGCGGTACCACATGCCAATCCGACGACAGGACACAATCCTGTTGTTGCGGGGTGGACGAGAAGTGCGTAACTACCCTGCATACCTGCTCTTGCCAGGCGGCCAACAGATTTAGTTGGGCGGGATCAGCCCTATTTGGGCGCGGATCCTCCAGCCTCTATGCCGCATGAGGCCATGGATCATCCTCGCAGGCATGTTTGTTGCGATGCAATCGTCTTTCACGGGTCGGCGTGCTCATCCTGCTCCCGGGTCGGCGGATGGCCCACTCAAGCCCGCTTTTGGCTTGAGTGGGACTTTTGAGCACGTGTTCATCGTCACAGATGGGCGCGCTCGTTCGGAAGGAGCGCGAATTTTAGGAGGAACGACAAAATGATAATGCCGGGATTTACCGCCGAAGCCTCGCTCATGAGGATCAATCGGCGGGTTGGGCTGTGGATGTAGTTGTTCCGGTAGCTGTTGTTGTGTTTTTAGTGACTTCTATTGCTGCTCATGCCCCTGGAGTTCGTGGTGCGGAAGGTACCCGGAGCTCCAGGTTCGCTCATGGTTGCGGTCTAAGTGGAGGATTCTATGAAAACATTCAGTTATATGCCGGGGTTCGCGGCGGATGCCTGCCTTTACGCAACAAAAAGGAGCTACTGGCTTGCGCTCTCCCGGGGGGGTGTAGGCGAAGGTAGTGTTGTTTCTCAGTTGCCCGTGGGAGTCAACACACAGTTGAACCCCTGTCATAACGTATGTAAGTGTTGTATACACACGCGCGATCTGAAGTGCTGTGGCTATTGCGATGACTGCCTGGAGATGCCGATTCCAGGTGGGGCGGGAATCTTCCTAGCCGCCTGAATAACGCGGGTTACTGAGCGCAATTAAGAGGCAAGGTCCTCGAAACGCCAAGTGATCCGCCTATGCAGCGAGCCGGCGTGCTCATCCCGCTCCCCGGCCCGGCAGACATTGAGGTTGTTAATTTCACGAGATGTCTCGCAGTTTAGCGTAAACACCATATCGGAGAAAGAAGTGTTATGAAAATACCAGGCTTCACTTCAGAACAAACTCTGTCAGAAACAAACCCAGCTTACGAACTCAAGGCAAATTTCACAGATCATGCCGCGGGGACGATTATTCCACAACGCATAAAGCTTAGAAGTGTATGGTGCGACTGCGACGTCTACGACAATTGTGTCTGCGCGCCGCCTGCATAGGCGGATAGCGGCGCACTGCATCCTTTTGGAGCTCTATATTTAAAGAAACCGATTGATGTGATGCTGTAGCAATGGAGGCTTGCAATGAACACGCCAGGCTTTACCGCAGGTGCGTCTCTGATAAGGGCCCTGAGGAAAAATACTTCCATCAGTTTTGCTTACTCTATTTCTGGTGAAGCATTTGCACATTCTCGGTTGGACAGGGAAAGACAACGCATCATTCCCGCGGCGCGGGACAGCAAAGAGCAAGCCTACGGTGATTGTCTCACTGACTGTCGGCTTTCCGGCGCAAAGAACTGCGCGAGTCGGTGCGGAACTGCCACTCCCGGACCCGGCCATGGTTCCACACCAGGAACCAGCAATGCGCAGGTCGCTTGCTGCATAGGATTTTTTGCCGAGTGCATCGTTAGCAATTGGGGTGACGTCTTTGGCTTAGCAGGGTGTTTCTACAGTGCCAGCACCTGCACCCAAAATGCTCCGTGCAATGCACTGTGAGTCGTGCATAGGGCGGATGGGGGGCTGGCAGCCTTTAGCCCACTCGAAAATCGGGGTGCCCTGTCTTGTCCCGTTCTATGCGATAGGGCGGGGGCCTGACTTCCTTTCAACAAACCAAGGTGCCGCACTTGAAGGTCTCGAAATGCGGGCAGCTGCCTCTTGGTATCGTTTAGGGTCGAAGCAAGACCGGTTTCTTGCGACGGTTTGTCCCAATCGCTCAATCCACTGACTTCACGTCCGCCGGTAGGTCCAGGTCCAAACTGCACGCCCCCGACATCGACCTGCACGATATTGTTCCTCGCCGCAAAAGCTTAACCGGGGCCTCGTCAGGAACTCTCTGCTTGTATTTCGACGCGCGAAGCGCATCGGCGATCCCTTTCAGCCCGTCATTTCCCTTAATAAACTTCGCGTCTTCCACCACCGCACCGGCGGCTTGTCCTCCGTTCAGCAAAACAAAGAAATCGGCGCTCCCGTCCTGCTTGACCGCGCTGGTCACCTGTACCGTTCGCCACCGTTGTAATTCATCTCGATATTTCGCCACCATCACGTCAACTTTGTCGTCGCCACCCACGAGTGCCGCAAGCCGGTTCCGGGTCTCCAGTTCTGGCCTTCGCGTACTCAATGCCAGGGCGTACCAATGCGCTGCTCCTTCCTTGTCCCCTTTCTTTTCGCAGATCTGCCCCAAATGGTCGCCTTCATCGCCAACTTGGCCCAATTCCCACGCTGCAGTGACGTAAGTTTTCGCTTTCTCCAAATCACCTTTGGCAAAGGCCACCCATCCCAACGTGTCCCAAAAACTCCCAAGCGCCGAGGTCAGTCCCAAATCCGTTTGCTTGAGCTGATCGAGCGATAAATTCCGCAGCCGGCTCGCGGTTGTCGATATCGCCGACTCCGCATATCTCTGCGCCAGTTCCAAATGGGCATTTTTCAGTGCCAATTGATACGCAATGGAGTTCCACGTTGGGGGCGTCGCTGAAATCTTCACCGCCTTATCGAACGCCGCCATCGCTTTCTCATCCTGCCCCAAGTTCAGATAAGCTTCTCCGATTCTCACCTGCGCCTCGGCGTTATCCGGAGTCAGCGATGCCGCCTTCTCCAGTTCCGGCACGGCGTCCTGATACTTTCGCCTCTCTAAATACGCGATGCCCAGATTCTCGTGCGCATACTTATCGAGTGGCTGGATTTCGATCTGTTTGTTAAACCACTTCTCCGCTTCGTCGTACTTGCGCTCGCGCAGATATACTCTGCCCAAATTGTTGTAAGCATTTAAATCGTAAAGATTTACCTCAATCTGCTTTTGAAAGGCGTTGATGGCGAGCCCATCCTGCTGGTCGTTCATGTAAACGATGCCCAGGTCGTTCCACGCGAGCTTGGTCTTGGGATCGTCAGCAATCGCGCGATTAAACAAATCTATGGCCAGCGCATAGTTGCCGTTTTTTCGCGCCTCGTTCCCGCTCTTGATCAGGTCGTCGACCTTCATTCCATTATGACTGAACTGCGAAGGCGAAGGTATGTCGGGATCGAGTTTGCGGAAGGAATTAATCAGCACTGTCGAAGAATGCAGCCCCTCGGCTTCCAGCAGCGCTGCCAGTAGTGTGTTCTTGTCTTTGCAATCGCCGTACTGGTTATGCAGCACCTCGCCCGCAGCCGCAGGCTGATACCGGGCCAGCCCCAGTGACAAACTGACGTAACGAAAATTCTTGGCCGCAAAATCGTAAAGCGCCTCGGTCTTGTCCAGATCCGAATTCAACCCTTTCGTCAACTCGGCCGCCTTCGCCCGAACTTCCTTCGACGGTGTCCGCCGATCTCTTTCCAGCCCCGCATACCAGTTCCCAACCTCTTCCCAGCTGGCAAAGGTCGTCATCTGGACATCGGGTATTTCGTCCGCTTTCTTCCTTTTTTTCTTCTTGCCGTTGCTGTTATTCTTATCCTTGTCCTTGTCTTTCCTCTCGTCCTCCTGAGCCAAATGCACGCTGGTCCACCGGTAAATCCGCCTTCCGTTCTCCTCTGTAATCTTCGGGTCCATGCCCGGTTTGCTCTTCACTTTAACCGCGCGCCCAGACGGCACATTAACTTCCAATTCCTCATTCAGCACAATACTCACCTGGTTGAAATCGTGCTGCATCCAGAACTGCCCGGGTGCCAATGCCGTGTGGATCACATTCATGGACTGGCACTCCAACACATCACCCGGGCGCAACCCCGGCACGCTGACATGCTTTTCCCGGTAATCCGTGTACACGGAAGCGACCTGTTGGATCGAACCATTCACATCCTGCACCGCTTCCGGTCCCGCCGTAACCACGGTGCCATCCTGATTCAGCACCCGCACATAAGCAATATCCAGCTTTTCGCTCGCCGAATTGTAGCCAAACCGCAACTGCCCCCATCGCTGTACGCCGGCCTCGCTCTGCACCCGGATACGAAATGAGTTTTCCACTCTCCCCGTGCCATCGCTCTCGAACCGATACCGCCCCCGCATTTGCTCGACAACATAAGCCTCCTTGCTGTAGTCGGGCTTGTCGGCACTGTCATCGGAAGTCTTACTTCCTGAAGTTTCCGAGGTCTTGGCTGTGGATTCAGCGGACTTACCCTGCTCATTCGCCTGCGCAGGAACAAACCCAGCGATCGCAAATGAAGCGACCCCCGGTAGCAAGCAGTCGCTTGGCGGAGAGAAAAGAAAAACTGTAGGAATGGTCAAAACGAAGACGGCGCGGCAGACGGTGACAAAAGACATGCGCTGTGTTGTACCCCAAACACTTCCGCCGTGCAAGTGACAAGGACGGGTGGTCCGCTCAAGCGCAGTTTTGACTTAAGTGGGATGTTCACGCGTCACAGACTTGTGCCGACACAAACAAACTAGATTGTCCTCATGCCCTGGGAACTAACGCGCTTTCATCACAGCGGGCAGAGTCATTTCGTCACTTTCTGCTGCTACCACTGCCGTCGGTTGTTTACCACGGACGGACTGCCCACCTTTGCGCCGCCCGCGACCCAGGCTGCCACGGACCTCGCCTCCTCCCTCATCTGTCACTACCGCAGCCTGAGTTCCATGCAAGAACTGCGTTCCCTGATACCATCGTCCGTGCTGCTCAGATTCGGATGGTACAGATAAAAGCAAGGTGGACCAGCCCGCGCTTCGAACGCAAGGCGCGTATTCTGCGGGCCGACTCAACATTTCCAGGAAAGGAAATCTACTATGGACATCAATCAGGCGATCTTCTATGGACAACTGGTGAATGCTGCCTATGCCATTCCTCCGGAAAATGTTAACAACGCGGCAGGGCAGGTTATAACCGCAGGAACTGTGAACTACAACGTAGTTACATCCATCTTCGCCAACGACCTTGCCACAGACATGAACCCGGCGCGCGGGCAAGCACGCGTCTCCATTGGTCTTATTCTTCAGGCGGCTGGTGCGGGCGATGTAGTCATCGCCATCCGTGGAACCGAAGGGATTGAGGAATGGATTCACGACGCTCAATTTCTCATGGTCCCCTGCCCATTCCTGGCCGGCGCGGGCCACACGGAAGACGGATTCACCGCCATGTATCTGTCCATGACCACCGGCTCCGCTCCCGGCTCACCCAGCGTCGTGAAGGCTCTCTCCACACTCTCCTTTCCCCGATCGGTTACTTCACTCACCATCTGCGGACACAGCCTTGGGGGGGCGTTAGCCACGCTTCTCGCACTCGACGTTGCCGCCAATACATCGTTCAAAAATCCCATTGCTTACACCTATGCCAGCCCGCGCACCGGAGGCCCGCAATTTGTCGCAACTTACAACCAGGTCGTTCCCAACACCACCCGAATCGCCGGCCGCCTCGATCTGGTTCCCAAGCTGCCGCTGCCTCCCCTCTACGATCACGTCCTGGGACTCTACGACCTCAACTCCGTCCAACTTATCCCGCCTAGAGTACTGGTGAAGACCGACCTGGTATGTCTGCATATTCTGACCAGCTATCTATATCTATTGTCCCTACAGGCCGGAGGCGCAGTTCTCCCGCTGAAACCCGAATGCGTTCCGTAAGTGACAAACCGATGTCGTTCCGAACCGGCGCGAAGCGGCGGTGAGGAACCTGCTTTTGCGGGCCCCCGCATCGTTGTCATCGGGCGGAGTCCCACATGTCTCGGAGCGCTGGCCCGCTCTTTCGAATTCTTAATTCTTCTCGGGGTGCCCCGCTCTTGTCGCGTTTTGTGCGACAGGCCGGGGGGTTTGACTTCCGATCCCAGGAAGCGAATGCCCGACTCCCATCCGCTCCCGCTTGCGCGCTGTCCACTGCGACTCAATCTCCACCGTCCCCTCAACTCCGCTAAGGTAATGGCGGAAACTGCTCCACGCCCACTCCTCTGGACTCTGCACCAACCCTCGTCTCACCGGATTGCGATGAATATAGCGCAGCTTTTCCATCTGCTTGGCGTAGCTCCACACGTTGAAATCGTAATAACGCGGCTGCCATAAAGGCCCGCCCTCGGGCTCTCGCAGCCGTCTCGCCACATTCTGTTTCAACATCTGCAACGCCACCGAGAGTTTGGTCCGCTCCGGCTCTGTTAGCAGAAGATGAACATGCTCCGGCATGACTACATATCCGGCGACGTAGAACCCGTACCATTTCCGTGTGTCTTCGAAGGTTTGCTCAAAGACATCCCGGGCGCGTGTTGTGCCCAGACGCGGTGCGCGATAATAACAGCTGAAAGTCACGAAATGCAGGCAGCGCACCTCTTGATATCGCTTCAGACCCCAGGGCATGTTCGGATGGTAGTCTCATGCGCACGGGAACTGACCGGAACATGTGTGTTTTTCGCGACCTCTTCCGGGAATGGGAAATCAACCCCCCCGCCCTGTCGCACAAAACACGACAAGGGCAGGGCACCCGCATCGGGATTAAACTAGCGAAAGGATGGGCCAGCCCCCGGCATGCACGGCGGGTTACTCACCGAATCCCGCCTTCATGTCGGCAGCCCAGCAGACGCAGTGGAACTGTGATGTGGGGCTGGGGAATCCTAGCTGCCCAAGCGGAACGATGTGCTATGCGACGTTCATTAAGAACAACCACGGCCTAATGTAGCTAGGGTCGAAAGTCCGTAGTGTAAGAATGGTAGATGATGTATTCTCGCGTAGCGAAGGGCTCAAATCCCCCTTGAAGCCACGATCTAACTTCCCAAGAGGCGACTCATGAAAGATCTCCGCGGAGTGTTGTGTTTCCTTACTCTCTTTCTGCTATCGCAGGCCCTTTTTTGCCAGACCGTCTCGACAATGTTTTCCTTCTCTAATGCCAACTCGTCCGCAGGTCCGTTGTCTACTCCAACGCAAGGTCGGGATGGGGCGATTTACGGAACTACTTCTGGATTCGGATTATCGACCACGACCGACGGTGCAGTTTTCAGAATTGCACCAGTGAACAGACAATTTTCCGCGCTACACGAGTTCACGGGGACGGATGGACTTTACCCGGAGTCCAGCTTGACGTTGGCAGGCGACGGCAGCTACTACGGAACAACGCCGGAGGGAGGAAGCAGCAACACGGGGGTCTTGTTCAAGATTTCTGCAGGCGGCTCCTTCAGTGTCCTTTACGAGTTCACGGGTGGCACAGATGGCGGCGGCCCGGAGGCCCAGCCAATCCTTGCTTCGGACGGAAACTTTTACGGCACAACTGACGATGGTGGAGATGGCTCCGGTGTCATCTACAAATACTCGCCGTCCTCTGGCGCTATGTCGACCATTCTCACCTTTAGTTCCGACCAGTCCATGGGCTACATTATTCAAGCGCCTTTGGTCCAAGCGGCAGACGGTAGCCTGTACGGTACTGCTCAGAGCGGTGGCCCGAGTGGCTGCGGCACAATTTTTCAGATTACGACATCGGGCACTCTGCTCCAGCTTTATAGTTTCCCGTGCGGAGCTGGGGGCAGCGTTCCGGGGGGACCTCTTATCCAGGCTTCCGATGGCAATCTATACGGAATAACTGAAACAGGCGGTGTGACCACGCCACAATGCACAAGCGGCTGCGGCACCATCTTCAAGATGAGCGGCGGCGCAGTCTCGATCTTATATAGCTTCTCAGGTAAGCAGAGCGATGGAAGATTTCCAATAGCAGGCCTCGTCGAGGCCACGGATGGAAATCTGTATGGCAACACGGACAGTGGGGGGCCTTCCAACTTCGGAACCCTATATCAGATTAGCAAAACCGGACAGTACAAGTCTCTGTACGCCTTCTCCAGCAAGTTTGGCCGTTTTCCCTCTGCTGGTCTTCTGCAGCACACCAACGGTAAGTTCTACGGGCTTTGCTTCAACGGCGGTGCCTACGGCGAGGGCACACTATACAGCCTGAATATGGGGCTCGGCCCATTCATCGCCCTCGTCCGCTACACAGGCAGAATCGGCCAGCCCGTGCAAATCCTCGGCCAGGGACTGACGGGCTCTATGGCCGTCACGGTCAACGGCCTCCCAGCCACCAGCTTCAAAGTCGTCTCTGACAATTACATGACCGCCGTCGTCCCCACGGGCGCAACCACCGGCCCAGTCGTTGTCACCACGGCCACAGGCACGCTAACCAGCAACCACAACCTCCGCATCGTGCAGTAACAGGCCGGCTGTTCTTCGTCTCTCCCGCTGAAACAAAAAACGGGCCGCCCGCAGGCGGCCCTTCGTCTTGCTCGCAGCTCAAAGCTCGCAGCTAATCCCCCGCCACCGGCTCCGCCACTTCCGTCTTCGGAGCGCTCGCCACGTTTCCCGGCTTCATCAAAGCGCCCAGAGGAATAAATCCATCCTGCGACTGCGCCGGCTTTTCCTTCAGCACCACTTCCCGATACATCGCCGCCATCCGCGCATTGTAAGCCTCATCATTCTTCACCGGCCCACGATGCTGCCCAATCACCGGAAGTTCAGCACCCGAGGTCTGAGGTCCGCGGTCCGCATTAGCGGAAGCCGGAAGCCCGGAGCCGGAAGCCGCCTTCAGATCCCGCGCCCGCTTCTTCTCTTCGCGCGAGTTCTTCGCGATCCCTAGATCGTCCAGATCGTGTTGCAGTTCGGTAGTAACCAGATCGTCCCGCAACAGCAGCGTGTGAACTTCGTCGTCCATCTTCACTTTTTTGCCGCCGGCAAAAATCTCGTGCCGCCCATGCTCCTCATACCACTTGGTAAGCGTAGCCGTCATGTGCATCTTCTCAATAATGTTCCGCCATCCCACGCCCGTGTTGTAAGCGCAGAATGAAATCTCGCCCTCCTGCGTCGCATAAGGAATAATGCACTGCTCCGTCCGCCGAAAGTCGTAGTTGAACAGATCCTGAAACCACATTCCCGCGATGAACAAAAAGTTCCAGCGGTCCTGCCGCCGCTTCATCACATCTTCAACGCTGCGGTCCGGACCCACCTTCCCATAATTCTTCCCCGTCGCATTAAAGTTCTTATCGAACTTCCGCAACAGATCCATCAACTTAAAATGCGTCGGCGCCTGATACGGATCGTAATTCTTCATCAAACACAACGCCATCCCAAACACCGTGAGAAACTTCCCGCGCGAAGCATCGTTTACCTTGGCAATATCCTTCGCCAGTTGATCCCCGTGCAAGAACGCAGTAACCGGAACCGCCTCCTTAGTCTCCTTATCAATCATCACCGCCATCCCCGTCCCACAGTTCGGGTGACAGCCACAACTTAGTTGGCCCCAGTCGTTTTTTACGTCGTTGGCGTGCATTAGGTCTGCCCAGTCGCTGAATGTACCCATGAAACTTATTGGGAACCAATCTCGCGACGGCTCGCCTAAGCCGGTTTGATTTTTTACGTCGTGGGCTAAGTGACTTAGCGTGTAGCGTTGAGCTTGGCGGCGGTCGTCGGTGACGGCTTCGTCGCGGCCGGTGAAGCTTACTGGCTGGAATGACAGGAAGCTGATTGTTTTGGGATTGTCGAGAGCGAACTTGATGATGCGTCCGACTTGTTCGTTGTTGATGCCGTTGACGATCGTTACTACCGGGACGATTTCGACTCCGGCTTTGTGCAGGTTTTCGATGGCTTTTAATTTCACGTCGAACAAGTTTCCGACCAGACGGTGCGCGTTGGCGGCGTTGCCGATGCCGTCGAATTGCAGGTAGGCGTAGCGCATGCCGGCTTCTACAGCTTGCTGGCAGAATTCAAAACTCTTGGCGAATTCGATTCCGTTGGTCGCGGCCTGGACGGAGTTGTATCCGACTTTGCGGGCGTAGCGAACGGCGTCGAGAAAATATGGCGACAGCGTGGGCTCGCCGCCGGAGAACTGCACGCTCATCTGACGACGCGGCTTGATGGTGATCGCGTTGTCGAGCATGGTCTTGATTTCTTCCCATTGCAATTCGTGGACGAAGCCGACCTGATTCGCGTCCATGAAGCAGGGATCGCACATCATGTTGCAGCGGTTGGTGAGATCGATGGTCAGCACGGAGCCGCGTCCGTACTTCACGGTCGAGGAGCCGTGGTGGTGCAGCTTCTCGTCGTTGTGGGCGACGATGTCGCGGCCGGGGAAGACGTCTTCGAGGTGCTTCGAGAATTCGGTGTCGATTGACATCAAGTCTTCGAAGTGGCCGTGGATGGGACAGTCTTTCACCATCAAAATCTTGCCGTCTCTCTCGACAATCGTGGCTTTAATTTCGCCGACCTTTTCGTTCATCAGAACTTCGTGGGGCAAGTGTCCGTCGAGAATCTGCTGACGGATTTCCGGAACACACTTCGGACACAGAGAATCGGTAGAGCGCGGCCAGCCGAGTGGTGGCTTGGACTTTTCGTAGGACTTGAGCAGAGGCTTGTCGGACCATTTCGGAGTGGGAGACGCGCCGGGGTTGATGCGGTTCAAACGGTCGAACACAACCCAAGCGCCCTTGGCGGCGACGGTAACTGCTTTTTCTACGTACTTGATCGGCTTGCGCATTTGGCTCCTGTGAGTTCTCAGTTCCTGGTTCTCAGTTCTTAGTTACATACAACATCTGGCTGCGAGCTTTGAGCGGTGAGCTGCGAGCTTGCAAAAGCAAAACCTAAAACAACTGTGGCTCTCCCTTGGGATGATTGTGGAGCGACCTGGGTTCCTAACACTTCTTCCCTGGGTTTTGAGCTTGGGACTATGTTATTGGAGGCAAAGGGGTAACGCAGCTACATCCCAACGAATGGGGCAAAATGGGGGTTGAGTGGGTGTGCGGGGAATTGGGCGGAGTTAAGTTGCTGATTGTGCGGGGCTTGAGTGCGCTTGGTTCCGACTTGCGGACGAAGCCACTTGCCAGGAGGTCAAAATTACCGCCCTCTCGTGTACGGGGGAACCAGAGGACTCATGTGACACACCCCGGTACAGCCTAGAATTACTGTGAATTAACTATTGGCACATGGCATACCATCTTATGGTAGAATCATGCGTTTTCGACGCATCGGTTTGTATGGGCCGGCCTCTTGGGTTTTTCCTCGATAGAGTGTTTTTGCCATCGCATTCTGGCTATGAAACTAGACATTGGGATTTTAGGCTATATGACGCGATCTGTTGGGATTGCGGTCAGCGGCGACGGGACACAGCCCATCTGTGTGCAACTCGATTACGGCGTCGACTGGCGCTCATGGGGTAAAGAGGTTTACACAGTTCCGGGCGAAATCATCTATCGGATCCTCCCTCGCTATAACAATGGGAATGAAAACCAGCATCTTAAGACTGTCACGACAGCGGTTACCGGATATGATTACAGATTTTTTGGTAACCGCTTCAGGGATATACTTTCTTCTCATGGTGATCCGCTCTCTAAATTTCATTTGAGTAATCTTAGCGAGGCAGCCCACCGGGGGGCCTTCGTAGATAGGGAGGGAGTGTTGGTCCGTTGCGGACACGGATCTTCCGTGTATGCGCGGCTTGGTCAGTTTCGTGTGATTACTGGTGGTTGGGGCACAGTTAGCGGAGACGATGGTAGCGGCATTTGGCTGGGTCATCAGGCTGTATCTTGCATTACTGAACTGCATGATAAATCGGCCTCGCCTTCCAGGTCTGAGCTAGCCATCGAGATCCTTCATCGACTCAGTAATAACAACTCCAATAAACCGTCGAGCGCGCCGACTCTCCTTGAAGAGCTGTTTGATATAAGAGGCATAAACGAGATCACTTGGAAACAGCGTCTTTATGAAATAGGGATGGAATTAATTAACATATCCGCGTCCGATTCCCTTGGCTGCGCTGCCGCTCTCAAAATCGTTGATTGTGGCCACCGACGGCTTGTAAGCCTCGTGCGCGGGTGTCTAGCGTCCGCTAATGCTTCTACTAAAACTGATTTCGATGTCTGTTTAGTGGGCAGCACGTTCGGAAACTCATGGTATATAGCACGCTTCAAAGAGCATCTAAACGATTCCTTCCCTCGGGCAACCCTCATTCCACCTCGTTATAGCCCAATTATGGGTATTGCGCTTTTGGCTGTCGCAAACAGCGGAAATGCTACTAACCAAGAATTGGGGTCCTTTGTAACTAGTTGGGGGCAGGAACCCTGGGCACTGTCGGTGGTTAGAGAGTAGTGGGGGGCAAATGGCGTTGGTTGATGTAAACCCGGGATTTGTTGCTCAAGCATGTAGAAGAATACGCAGTTATCTTGAGGAAATACGTGCCCACATCGAGGCCAACCAAGAGGCTCCTATTGTGGCTCTGGATTTTGATGCATTAGGGCAGCTCTTAATGCCACATAAGCGGAGTTCCGGTCAGGCTGGACTGCTGTGGCGTGGTGTCATAACCGCGAGACAGATAAGACAAGAAACTACGGCCTCCTCAGAGAAACAAAGTGGGTTACCCGCGGTGGAGCGACTCCAGATTCCAGAAGGCGCCCGACGTGAGTTACGTCGCTTCTGCAAGAAATTGCTGCGCGATTATAAAGATATTGTTCAGGGAAGAAGCGCTCAAAAGTTCGGGGTTGAGCTAGAGGATCTAGAAGCTACACTTGGGATGGATGACCTTTCGGATGACGACTTAGGCAGACTTGTTCGGCAATTTGGTTCTGTCAACTTGAGCCTCAACCTATTAGCTTCGCTTCTAGAACAGGACATCGAGCTTTCGCCACTTAAGAACCCACGGGACAAGAATATTCGCTTTCATGACTACCTCGCGAGGATCGAAATGGAACGTCCGGAGCCGAACAAATCTGTAAATAACGAAAACGATGCGCTGAACCTGATTCAGACTGCGGATTTTCGATCGCACGGGCGCGACGCATATCTTGTAACTACAACCAGAGCCGTCCTTGACAGCGAAGACCGAATTACCAAAGAGCCCTTTTTTTTTGCGCTAGAGTTGGCGGTGCGTTCGCGGTTTCGAGCTTTGACGCGTGAGGCTACCGGAATTCAATTGGACATCATGATTTCCCGGCTTACCGACGTGATACGTCACACAACCGAATTTGGCAGTTTAATCTCGACTTCCAAAACGGATAAGCGCCATGACCTACACCATGAGGTTTCCGTTCTTCGCCAGGCCCTTGCTGCTTTGGGTGATGATCCGATTCTTCGACAGCTTTCGGACTTGTTGTCAGAAGCGGCTTCGGCTATGCGTTCAACACACGAGGCCCGCGCCGAACAAAGCTCGCGTCATCACTTACATGATGACATGATGACATTTAGCAAGCTCCGTTCACTTGTCGGTAGACTAAGAGCAGAATTAGGAGACGTTCCGGAACTTACGGTAAAGCGCAAGCGGTTTTCCTCGGACCACCTTTCTTACTCCCTTCTAGACCAACAAGGAATATTGCTCTTCGCCGCTGACTCCGAAGGGGATGATCTTGCGATTGCTTGGACTACTGAGGTTGCTGTCTTCGAGTTCTGTTCGGATGTGGTCGCTTACTACAGCAAAATTCAACAGCCTCGTGTCATTACCATACTGATACGCCTTGCCGGGCTACCGGAACCACGAACTCTTAAGCTCGGATCGCTTTCGGCGCTCGCTGAGAGTCTGAGAAATGAGACACAAGAACGCAAAGTGTCTCTTCTTAAGATCGTCTGCGACGATAATATCTTTTGGTACGACACGTCCGCTCTGTATGCGTTTGATAATCCGGAGGAGACAATAAGTCCCGAGCCGTCGAAAGTCGCCGTAAGCATTGCCCAAAAGGATCAATTGTCGCAGTTGACCGACTTTTTTCTTGCAACGTCCGCAGAGGCATATCGGCGGATGGATGCCCAAGACCATTTCAGAAAGCTGCTTAGGATGGAGGTCAACTGACCGTGGATCACGAGGAACGGATTGACTTGTATATCTCAAAGGAAACCCGGGTGTATGTCAAGATTGTGACGATTGCAATGACGCGGCAGACATGTGAGGTACATCTGTGCTGTGATAATTGGGACTTCAGCCCTGTCAAGTCGGTATGGACTCTGACGTTCGACGGTGATCGACCGAACATTTTTGGCGCTAGTCCACTATCTGATGTTGGAGATATGTTTCGCATAAAGATCGATAATGGCATCCGGGCAGATCACTCAAAGCCGAGCGTACTGGCGTGGGTTGTGATTACGGCCGTATGTCCGATCGATAAGTGTGCGACAAAGATAGTGTTGGAAGTCGTAGTCCAGACCAGAAAGGGTGCCTGCGATCCTGTTAAGAGAGAATTAACCTTATTTGAGAATCATACGCATGCTTAAGTATACAGAGGTACTCGAGGTGGTATGTCGTAGCCTTCCAGAGGTTATCGCCGGGGTTACTTTTCTTGTCTCGCGACGACGACCCGACATTAAGCAGGCTCGCCTACTGTTGGACGAGATTGGACTGCCAGAAAGCTCCATTCAGGATCGAGGGCCCTTGATCAATGATCTCACCGACTTCGATCGGTTAGTTCGCAGTTGGGAGAGCACTTCTCTAATGTGCATTCTCAGCTACGTCGTTTTAGCCTTCGTAGCTCCCGTCTTGATGGTAGTCTCCGGTGTTGCCATTTGGGTTGTTGTTTCGGTTTTCGTAAAGCTTACGATTGGCGGTGACAGTCCAGAGAGCCGATATAAGTCAAGGCGGCTACTGAACTGGATCATCCCATGTGTCTTGATAGTCAGCGCAGCGGGGAAGGTTGGAACCGTGCTTTCCAATCACGATCAGCCGCTCTCTACCCCGGCGAATCGTTCGTCGAACCCAGCCAAAACTGAAGATGGCAGGACTTGCTTTTGCAGTTAGTGTGTTGAATGAACAGAATAACCTTCTGCCTTTCTGATCCTCTCGACTGCAAAGTACCTATCAAATTCGCTCCTCCAAGCTTATCACCTTCACGAGCACGAGCCTGTCTGCCGTCGTGGTGTCGGAAAGGAAGTCAAAATCCCCGCCCTGTCCCTGCACAAGACGCAGTGACAAGGACGGGGCAGCCAGCAGCAGTTCACAGTTGCTTTCCGTGATACTGCACGATTCCTCAGCGCTGGCTTGGATGGTGATGGGGCCGTCTTCTGGAGATTCCGTTAGCTTTAGGAGGAACCAGGCGTTTTTGTATTTTTCCAGGCGCATCTTTCTTGGCTTTGCGGTGGGGATACATGCGGAGCATGGGGGCGGGGGTGCAGACTTCGACGGGGATGATGTACCAGACGTCGAGCGGAACGACATGGGCGGCGAGGAAGTCGGTCTCGGCACGGGTGTAGGGGATGTGCTTGCCGTTGACGTCGTAGGTGGCGCGGGTTTCGTAGGCGTCGGCGCGGAGGCCTTCGGTGCATTTGGTCTGGATGCGCCAGAGGCGGGAGCCGTTGTCGATGATGAAGTCGTAGCGTTCGCTGTCTCCCCAGGGCTTGGCGATGGAGAACTGGAGGCCGAGGGCGCGGGCGAGGAAGGCGGCTTCGGAGCGCTCTCCGGTGCGCTTGGTGTTGGGGCGCGGGGTTGGGGTGATGGTGGTGGAGTTCTGATTGGCGGATTTCTTTTGGCGCGGCATGGTTTACGGCTCCTGCGGGTTCGATCCGTTTCAAATCGGGAATTTTGGCGCAAATGAAAAGGGCGGAGCTGTGAGGCTCCGCCGGGAATTCGTCCGAGTTGAATGAATTAACTTACTAGTTACATTATACGGGATGAGTCAAACGCGGAAGTACATGCGCAGGAGTGGCATCAGCGAAAAGCAGGTTCCTCGACTTGCAGGATGACCGCTTCGCGGATCATCCTGACTGCACTTGGAATGACAGGAGTTTTCCCGACGATTTAGTTGCGCTTGAGATCCCTCGCTCCGCCTGAAGAACGGCTGCGCTCGGGATGACGCCGGGGTGGAGGGTCCGCTTCACACGAGCATCATCCACACTCTGACCACAAGAATCCCGCACTCTCATCTTTACTTTATTCACGATTATCCGAAAGCGAGATTCACATTTATCCGAAGGCGAGTTCTTTGGCGCGCTGGGCGGCTTTGACTACGGCTTTGATCAGGGTGACGCGGAGTTTTCCTTCTTCGAGTTCCATGAGGGCGTCGATGGTGCAGCCGGCGGGGGTGGTGACGGCGTCTTTGAGCAGGGCGGGGTGGTCGCCGGTTTCGAGGACTACTTTGGCGGCCCCGAGAGTGGTTTGCGCGGCGAGGAGCGTGGCGATGTCGCGCGGGAGTCCGACTTTGACGCCGGCTTCGGCGAGAGATTCGAGGATGACGTAGATGTAGGCGGGGCCGCTGGCGGAGAGGCCGGTGACGGCGTCCATATGCTTTTCGTCGACGACGACGGTGCGGCCGACGGCGTCGAACATTTGGCAGGTGAGGGCGACCTGGTCGGCGCTGGCGTGCTTGCCTTTGCAGATGGCGGTCATGCCGACTCCGATAGAGCAGGGAGTGTTGGGCATGGCGCGAATGACGGGGACGAGTGGCGGGAGATTTTTTTCGATCATCGAGGTGGGAACGGATGCTGCGACCGAGACGATGACTTGGGCGGGAGTGATGAAGTCGGCGATTTCACGGATGACGTCTTCGACGACTTGCGGCTTGACGCCGATGACGATGATGTCGGCACCTTTGACGGCTTCGGCGTTGTTGGTGCCCACGGGGACGTTGAGTTTGGCCGAGAGCGCTTTGGCGCGTTCGTCGTGGGCGACGGTGGCGCAGGTTGAGGCGGGCGAGAGCAGGCCGTTCTTGAGAAGAGCCTGGAGGATGATGCCGCCCATTTTTCCTGCGCCGAGAAAGGCGACGCGCTTGCCGGTGAGAGTATTTGTCATGGTTGTCCTTATATTATGCGGCGACGGGATTGCGGTTGTGCAAGCTGTCGTTGGTTGCTGGACGTCGGTCGTTAGCAAAGCGAGATAAGGTGACAGCGTTCCTCAGGGGCTAAAGCCCATACTGATTTCACACAGCTTACGCGGCCCTGAAGGGCCGCTCTTCCACGGCGGCGCAGGCATTCGTGTTCTTCCGCAGTCTGGTGCAGGTTTGCCTTTTCGAACGTTCACAACTAGACCAACTACTAAGTACCAACGACCGACGGCGATCTTTTGCCCATCCAGTGCCAGGCGGTGGCGACGATTTCTTGGAGTGAGCGCGTGGCTTTCCATTGTAAGAGCGCTTCGGCTTTCGCCGGATTTGCCACCAACGCGGGAGGGTCGCCGGGGCGGCGCGGAACTTTTTTGTGCGGAACTTTTTTCCCAGTTACTTCTTCGACGGCGGTGATGACTTGTTGCACGGAATCTCCGCGGCCGGTGCCGACGTTGACGGCGAAGCTTTCTTTGCCGGCGGCGAGATGGTCGAGGGCTTTCACGTGCGCGGCGGCAAGGTCGTTGACGTGGATGTAGTCGCGGACGCAGGTGCCGTCGGGCGTGGGATAGTCGGAGCCGAAGACGTTGAGTTCCGGCCCTGAGCCGGCGGCGGCGCGAAGAGCTAACGGAATCAAATGCGTTTCCGGATTATGAAGCTCGCCGATCTCGCCGCTTTCGTCGGCGCCGGCGGCGTTGAAGTAACGCAGGGCGGCGAAGCGGAATCCATAGGCGCGGTCGTAGGCCTCGAGGGCCTGCTCGAAAAATAATTTCGAAACGCCGTAGGGGTTGACCGGCTGGCGGGGAATATTTTCTTCGATGGGAACTTTCGCCACTTCTCCATAGACGGCGCAGGTGGAGGAGAAGATGATTTTCTTTACTCCGGCATCAAGGGCAGCATTCAACAAAGAAAGTCCGCCTTCGACGTTGTTGTGGAAATATTTTTGGGGATTGGTGACTGATTCGCCGACGAAGGCGAAGGCGGCGAAGTGCATGATGGCGTCGGAACGCGACAGAACCGGCATCAACGCGGAGTGGTCGAGGATGTCGCCTTTTACCAGTTCGAATCCGTCGGCGAGGAATTCGTGGCCGGTGGAGAGATTGTCGAAGATGATGACTTCGTGGCCGGCGCGGCGGAGAGCTCGCGCGGCATGACTGCCGATGTATCCTGCACCGCCGATGACTAGGACGACCACGGGGTTCCTTTCTGATCAGAGAGATCGTCATTGTACACAGCCGAGGCGTTCAGCAGTCAGCAATCGGCATTCAGCCGACAGGCATGAGACCCAAAGAAGTCCCTCACCAGCTGTTTGGAAAGTCATGCCATCGGTCGCAGGCGCTGCGCGCGAGATACCTCGCTACGCCTGAAGGACGGCTTAGCTCGGGATGACGCCGCGGAAAAGCGAACCGCACACGCAACCTGGAAAAGTTGCAAAAACGTGCACATTGTTTCGCGTTTCGGTTGCTGGTAGTCTAACCAATATCTCTGGGTCCGAAATACTCCCCTCCACCCAGTTGACTATCAGCACGGAATTGTGTGGGCCCCCGTTCGTTGTGTGCGGCAAGCGAGCAGTCTAACGTTTTTTTAACTTCCTGGAATGAAAAAAATCTTAGGGCGATGAGCCCCGTAATAAATTGAGCGAGGTTTGAGATGCGTCAGCGGAAATTGTTTGTGGTGCTCGCTGCGGTGGTCCTTATTTGCTTAAACGGCAGCCAACTTTTCGCGCAAGCGAAACAGACCGCCAAAGCGGCGACTGTGCCGGCGGTGACTTTCGCCGCGCCCGTGGATTACACGGTGGGCACGCTGCCGTTTGCGAATGTAACCGCTGACTTTAACGGCGATCACATTCTCGACGTTGCGGTGGTGAACTACAGCAGCAACAATGTGAGCGTTCTGTTCGGCAAGGGCGATGGGACTTTCGAACCGGCGGTGAATTACACGGTGGGTACGGAGCCTTCGGCGATTACGTCCGCGGATTTTAATGGTGACGGGATTCCCGATATCGCGGTGGCGGACGAAATCGGCAGGACGATCGCGGTGCTGATCAACAACGGCGACGGCACGGGCACATTCAAGCCAGCCGTGTTGTATCCGGCAGGGCAGGCGCCGCGGGGAATTGTCGCGGCGGACTTGCGCGGCATCGGCATCATGGACATAGTGGAAGCCAACAATTTGGGCGGCAACGTAACGGTTTTCCTGGGCAACGGAGACGGCACATTCAAGCCCGGCGTGAACTATCCAGCCGATGTGAATCCCAAATCTGTGGCGGTAGCGGATTTCAACGGCGACGGACATCCGGATATTGTGTGCGTTAATCACAACACCAATGATGCCAGCATCCTGCTGGGCAATGGCGACGGAACTTTTCAGCCTCCGGTGAATTATCCGACGGGCACGGACCCGCGCCACGTTCTGGTGGCCGACTTCAATAAAGACGGTAAGTGGGACCTCGCCGTGGCGAATGGCGGCGAGTCAACGGTCAGCATTCTTTATGGCAACGGCGACGGAACGTTCCAGCCGCAAATAAAATACAACGCGTCCACCTCTCCGCGCTGGCTGGCGATCGCGGACTACAACAACGACGGCTTCCTCGATATTGCAACTTCGAATTACGACGCGAAAAACACCAGCGTTCTTCTTGGGACAGGCATTTCAACTGCGGGACAAGCGTTTCTCGCGCCGCAGAATTACATCGTAGGGGCCAATCCTACGGGCCTGGTAGCAGGCGATTTCAATGGTGATGCACTGCCCGACATCGCGGTGACCGTGGGTGGATTGCCGACTGCACCCAACACCATTATGGCGGTGCTGTTGAATGTGGCCATTACGGTTTCGCCGGCATCGCTGAGTTTTCCGGTGCAGGTGCTGGCGACGACCAGCGCGCCGCAAGTAGTGACGCTGACCAACGGCGCACCCAATTCGCTGACTATTTCCAAGATCGCTTTTACCGGGACAGACCCGACGGATTATGCGCAGACCAACAACTGCGGCTCGGCGCTTTCCGGCGACGCAAGCTGCACGATCAATGTGACCTTCACGCCGAAGGGCATCAATAATCGCCCTGCGACGTTGACGGTCACGGACAGCGCTCCGGGCGGTGCGCAGACGGTTGCGGTGACCGGAGTGGGCACGATTGCTGCTTTGTCGCCGACCAGCGTGATATTTGCCGCGCAACAGGTCGGGACCAGCAGCGCCGCGCAGGTTATCACTCTAACGAATGCGAGCGCTGGAAACACGATTTCGATTACCGGCTTGGCGATCACCGGTACCAATGCGAGTGACTATGCCGAGACCACAACCTGCGGCACGTCGCTGGCGGCGAAGAAGAGTTGCCTGATCAATGTGACGTTCACGCCGACGGCAATCGGCACGCGCACCGCAGCGGTCACGCTTACCGATAATGGCGGGGGCAGTCCTCAGAGTGTGGCTTTAAGCGGGACTGGAACATCTTCTGTGAGCGTTTCGCCGACGACGCTGACCTTCCCTCTGCAAGTGTTGGGAACGACCAGCGCCGCTCAGGTAGTGACGGTGACCAATGGCACAGCGACGGCGCTGAGCATTTCCAGCATTGCGTACTCGGGAGGGAATACAACCGACTTCCCGGAGACAAACAACTGCGGATCGTCGCTGGCCGGCACCAGCAGTTGCACGATCAACGTGACGTTCAAACCGACCAACATCAACCATCGCGCTTCCACGCTGACGATCATCACCGGCAGCGGAACATATACGGTCGCTGTTTCTGGAACGAGCACAGCCGCATCATTTTCGCCGACGAGTTTGACCTTTGGGCCGCAGACGGTAGGAACGACCAGCGCGGGCCAGGTCATCACGATGAGCAACGCCAGCGGCGGCACGGCCATTACGATCACTGGCATCACTATCACGGGGACAAACCCCACGGACTTCGCACAAACCAATACGTGCGGAACATCTGTGGCGCCGAAGAAGAGCTGTACCATCACGGTGACGTTCGATCCAACTGCGACCGGGACGCGGAGCGCGAGCGTGTCGGTGGCGGACAATGCGGGGTCGAGTCCGCAGGCGGTGCTGTTGACGGGGACGGGGCAGTAGTTTTCCAACCTGTACCCAAGAAATGAAGTCGAAAGATTAAAAATCAAAGCGGCTCCCCAGTGGGAGCCGCGGTTTTTTCTGTGATCAGAAATTGCACGGCGTCCGGGCTAAACCCGCGCCCAATCTACTTTACAAGCGGACTGCGATGCCTTAAACTCACTCTGCTTTCTGTCCCCCGCTCCGATGCGACCAAGTAGCGTCCGACCCAGGTAAGGGACGCAACTGTCGTTCAGAGCGAAAGCCACTCAAAACTTCCGTAAACAATTAAGAGGAGCTCGTCCATGCCTATTCCCAGGAATTGCTCTATCCAGAGGACTGCGCGATTCGCGGTTCTGTTGCTGGTCAGTCTCAACGTCGGCCTTGGTGGGCTGGCCGCGACCGGCCAGACCGCGGTCACCACCTATCACTACGACAACAATCGCACCGGGTGGAATTCGAAAGAGACCACGCTCACCCCGGCCAATGTATCGAGCTCTGCTTTTGGCCTGCTGCATACCATTGCGCTCGACGACCAGATTGACGGCCAACCGCTGCTGGTATCGGGAGTGAACATTACCGCGGGATCGCAGCAAGGCACGCACGACGTGGTGTACGTGGCTTCGGAAAACAATACGGTCTATGCGATTGACCAGCACAGCGGCGCGATCCTGCTGAATCTTAATTTTGGCAAGCCGGTGCGGTTCCCTATTGGGTGCAGCAATAACGGGCCTAATGTCGGAGTTAATTCCACGCCGGTGATCGACCTGAGCAGCAACACGATATACGTCGTGATTTACACACAGGACACGAGCGGCCCGGCCCACCGAATTCACGCGCTTGATCTGGGCAGCCTGACCGATAAAGTTACACCGCAGCTTGTGACCGCTTCACACACGCTGACCGACGGCACGACCTTCAACTTCAATGCCACTTACCAGCGGCAGCGTCCCGGATTATTGCTGTTGAACGGCACGATTTATGCGGGCTTTGGGAGCTTCTGCGATCTGGGAGCGAATCTTTCTCGCGGCTGGCTGCTGGGATGGAGCGCAGGATCTCTCGCGCCGCTGCCGGCGAACCAGTTGTTTGACCTTCAACCGACTTCTCCCGACAGCTTCTTCCTTTCTTCGATCTGGATGTCTGGGTATGGGCTGGCCGCGGACGACGCAGGAAACATCTTGTTCGTCACGGGGAATTCCGACTACTCCGGAACTACTTATGACGGTGTGACCAATCTGCAGGAGAGCGTGATCAAAGTTTCTCCGAACCTGACGAGTGTGCTGAGCCTGTTCACTCCCAGCAATCAGGCCAGTCTCGACCGGGGTGACATTGATTTTGGCTCGGGCGGCGTACTGGTGTTGCCCGATCAGGCCGGGTCCATTCCGCATTTGGCGGTAGCGGCCGGTAAAGCGGGCAACATGTTTCTGATGAATGCGGATAACCTTGGCGGCTATTCGACGCTCAAGAATAATGTGCTGGGCACTTACCTGGTGGGCGGATGCTGGTGCGGCCCGTCGTATTTCGTGGATTCGGATGGAGTTGCGCGCGTGGTTTCGAGCGGAGGACGGATCGTCAAATCGTGGAAGGTACAGACTTCGCCCAAGCCAGCGCTTGTTCTGGCGAGCACGTCGCCCAACATCAATGGCGGACAGGATCCTGGATTTTTTACCAGCGTTTCTTCCAACGGCACGTCGAATCCGATTATCTGGGTGCTGTCGCGTCCGGTATCGTCATCGGCGCCGCGGATTTATCTTGTCGCTCTCAATCCGGATGCCGGAGGGAGCAGCATGACGCAACTGTTCAAAGGCTTCGCCGGCGCATGGCAGAATGTTGGAGGCAATTCCAACCTGGTTCCGGTCGTCGCCAATGGACAGGTATTTGTGGCCAGCAACAAGCAGTTGCAGATTTTCGGCCTGAAGGCGGGAGTGAAGAACAGTAAGAAATGAGGCACAGATAAGGCAGCCTCATTCAAGGAGACTTCTTCTCGCCGTTTGGATCGCTCAGATTTTTTGAAAGGGAGCCGTCACTGTGGAGCGACGCCTTCGACGAGGAATAGGCGGCTCTTGGTGGCGCGTTGCCGGAATGGCCGGATCGCTTTGTATTCCGGCGAATCGTACCACTCACGCGCTTTTTCCACACTGTCGAAACCGATTACAACGACGTAGCCCTTGGGCGCTTCGCCCTCGAGACTCTGGACCTTGCCGCCACGAACGACATAGTGGCCACCATAAGACGCCACTATTTGCGGCGCCTTCGCACCATATTTTTGCAGGGTAGGGAGGTCCGTTACCTCGACTTCCGCGATGACGTAGCCGGGCCCCGTCTTGACTTGCTGCGCATGAATCGCCCTGGCGCCAGCAACACCAATCGAAACACCAGCCAGCACTGCCAGCGCCAGTTTGAGATTTGCTTTCATAAGTCATCCTTTCCTATGGGTTATGCGAACAAGTACTAAACCAGACAACGCGACGATGTGAGTTTCTAAGTGCCGAGAAGGAGATGCCGAGGCGTTCGCTCAATCCTTCTGTGAGTTAGTTGATGAATAGTTAGATGGCTTGGTTATTAATTATTCTACTTGTTACTAAAAAGTAGCCCGCGTTAGCAGGACATATGTATATCGCAGAGTTCTTCGGTTGTCATAGACTGGCGAGTAGGCGAACGTGGACGTTCCATCGCCACACGGCCCGCCGACCGTCCGGAAGAATGCAGGCGCATACTTCGCGCTGTGTGAAAGGTTACCGGGTGCAGGCCGGATGCCCGCAATCGCAACCGATTTCTGCTTCGTTTGATCCTGCCTCCTTACAAAGTTGACTGCAATATTTTTCTCCTGACGGTGGGATACAGACGCAGGACAGGTGTGCGCACTTCTTAGCTGGTTCGTTTGCCATGAAACCTCCTAATACCTCTCAACAGAAAACTGACTGATGGTAAAAGTCTCCAGCGCGGCACACGATCAGGTGGTTACTGTAGGAATCAATCCTGAACTTCAGTTGATCCGTAAACTCCGGTGCATATTGGCTCGTCTCCGCGTGTGGTCTCCTGCGGCCGCCAAAGAGTCACATATGAATCTTACCCGTACTAAACCTGCAGATTTCAACAGCTATTAACCGACGAAGCTGCAACTTTGCAGACAAGCCTGGATATCTAAAACACAAATTTGCTCAGAAGGGGACCAACACATGCAATTCAATATTCGCTTTACCGTTGCAGCCGTGTGGCTCGTTAGCGCTTTCGCGGCTGGCGCTGCCGGCCAATCCGGCTCGGCAACCAACGTCGACCAGTACGAAAACGCATATGAAAATGTGCAACCGCCCAATGGAGGACTGGGATGGTTTTGGGTATATGACACGGGCACCGATTGTTGCATTCTTAGTTCCGACACCAGCAGTTATACCGTCAGCAGCCCGTCTCTGGATGGGGAATCACGATTGTTCTATGTAGATTGGGAAGCGGAGAATCCGCCGAGCGGAACACCGGGCGAGCGCTACTCCACGGCGTTTGGAAATTCCGAGAATGCCACCCATTTTGTGTACGACGTTTACATTTATTTGAAAGATCCCGAAAATGTCGAGAACGTTGAAATGGATACGAACCAGGTTTGGGACAACAACGGCGACGTTTTGATTTATGGTCTGCAATGCGCGCACGGAGCGCAGAGCTGGCAATACACGGAAAGTAACCTGAACGCGCAAAACCCGCAGCCGACGTGGGTTACACCGAATCAGAGTTGGCAAACACATCTCGCTTGCGATCCCCAAACCTGGACGGCAAATACCTGGCATCACGTGCAGCTTGATGTACATCGAGATGGCAATGGAGCTGCGTATTATGATTCGATCACGCTCGACGGGACAACCACAACGTTGAGCGGCTGGTCGGGAAATTCTTCGTTTCCCCGAGCGTGGTCACCCGTAGGCAACCTGCTACTTAATTTCCAGTTAGACGGTATCGATAACGGCGGCCATGAGGCGACGATTACCGCTTACATCGACAAATTTAACCTTAGCTGGCAGTAACGCTCAGTGCGGCGGATTAGCACCGGTTGATACTGGGAATGAAAAAGGCGCGGCTCTAAAGGCCGCGCTCTTTTCAACGATGCCGCCGATTTATTTCTCAGCCATTGACGCAGATTCGACGGGACGCTTGCGGGTCTTTTGGCGTGGTCAGTTTCGGGTATCCACCGTTTCGCCCTTTTCGGCGAAGCCAAGCAGCCAGCCGAGAACGCGCCTCCAGCCTTCGCCGTGGTTTTGCGCGGCTTCCGGCGCGCCGGCAAATCCTTCATGACGGATTTTGACCAGTGTGCCCTTGCCTCCGCTTGGTTCAAGTTCCCAGCGCACGACCGTCTTGAGTGCTCCGGTCCAACTGGAAATCCATGTGTGGACGAGCAGACGCGGCGGTTCGACCTGCAGTACTCGCCATCGACGCGAAATGTTGTGCCATCGGCGCCGACGCCAACGCTTGACCATTTGCCGCCGGGGCGCAGATCGGCAGTCGCTTCGGTAACGCGGTATAGGCCTTTCTGCCCCCACCATTGCGAGGTTTGCGAGGGATCAGTGATGGCCTGGAAGACTCGCTGGAGCGACGCGGCGATAAAGATTTCGGCGACGATGGTGTTTTCGCCGGGAATGATGGTGGCCGTGGCCATAGTTCTCCTTGGAATTATTGAGTGAATTTATTTCTTAACGAATCTCTGAGTTTTTCTTTGCCTATCTTTCGGAAAAATTCTTGATTCCCTGTAACAGACCGGGCCAGCCCTGACTGTATGCCTCGCAGGCGTTGGGCAGTTGCGCCAGACCACTGTGCGTCACTTTTAACCTGGTTCCCGTCCTGGTGGGCGCTAACTCCCAGCGAACCGTTGTGCGATGCGACGGCTGCTCGTGCCAATTGGCAAACCATGAATAGGTGAGAACGCGCGGGGGATCGATTTCCAGAACTTCGCCGTGATGATCGAAATCCTTATCTTTATCCTGATCCTGGCCTGCGCCTGTTCCCTTCCGCTCCCTGGAGACGAACCGCCATTTCCCTCCCGGCCGTGCGTCCATTTCCCAGAGCGTGATCTCGAAGGCGTCATTCGTGCCCCATTGCAATGCCTGCTTGCGATCAATCAGAGCCTGAAATACGCGCTCGGGCGGAGCGGCAATTTCGATTTCGCTGACCACCGCGTCGCGATCGGGAGTGATTGTGGTGCTGGCCATGTTTGCTCCTCGATGGATCATTTATTTGCGGCGAGCGCGAGGGCCGCGAGCGGCCCTCGACCTTTCCCGTTGACCTAACTCTTGCGTCGCAGATCAAAAAATTCTTTCATCTGTTTGCCGTGATCGAGGAAGGTCCAATCCTCGGTGTGATGGTTGGCATCGATCATGGCAATCACCACTTGCTGCATGTGGCCGGCGTCAGGACTGGCGATGTTCGTGCCATCGAAAAAGGTGAAGGTGATGGTCTTCCCATCGGGTGAAGTAGCGGCTTGCATGCGCGGCTGATTGCCCGCGCCACAATAGTGAGTCAGCATCAGGCGGTTGGGGCCGTCGAGATGGAACATGGAAATCATGTTCTCGGGGCCGTGACCGTGGATCTCGCTCATGAGAGCAGAGCCGCCGGCGGTATCGCGGAAGGTGACTTCCAGCGGCATGCCCTGCGCGTTCTTCCCTTCCCAGGTGCCGTCCAGGGACTTGAGTTGAGCGAACGATTTTTGCGCGTCGGACTGAGCCAGCGCGACGGTTGAGATGAGCAGTGCCACGAAGGTTACGGCAGCGCGGATTGACTGTGCCTTTGTCATGGAATTGTTCCTTATCTTTTTGGGACGAATTGAAGGTCATGATCTTGTTCCCTTGTGTTTGTGTAAAGCCAAGGACTCTTTTGCATGTTCCGCTTCCACAAATGCCTTGAGGCTGGCCAGATTCGCACTCCAGAAGCTGCGATAGTGTTCGAGCCAGGAATCTACGGCGCGAAGCGGTTCGGGATTGAGCTGATAGACGCGGTTGCGGCCTTCGCGATGTTCAAGAACCAGATGCGCGCGGCGCAAAAGACGGAGATGCTTCGATATGGCCGGCCGGGAAACCGGAAAGGTTTGGGCGATATGGCCCGCCGGCTGACTGCCGCTACGAAGCAGATCGAGAACGGCGCGGCGGGTGGGATCGGCGAGGGCCTGGAACGTAGCTTCGGAGGAATGTGTAACCGATCGGTTCCGCATGATGCGTAACCCTACAGTTACACGACGGGCGTGTCAAGAATTTATTTCTTCGACGGTTCTTATTCTTACTTAATATATAATGTAAGCATGATTCGTCAGATCACAACGGTAAGCACCAAAGGACAATTTGTTATTCCTTCCGAAATGAGAGCTTCCCTCGGCATCCAGCCCGGGACCCGCATTTCCGTGACCCAGGATGGGGCGAGGATAGTGCTGGAGCCGGTGACGGAAGAACTTGTGGATAAGACCCGTGGGATGTTATCTGGAGGACCGTCGCTGACGGAAGAGCTCAAACGGGAGCGGCGCAGGGAAAAAGACAGATGGTGACATACGTGCTCGATTCGAGCGCCATATTGCGTTATCTAGACGGCGAAGCCGGAGCGGACCGCGTTTCTGAAATCATCAAGTCTCATGTGAGGGGCACATGTGTCGCGGTCATTTCGGCCCTGCATTGGGGCGAGGTTGCGGGAATTACTGACAAGAAGCGTGGCAGACAAACGATGAACCTGGCGCTTTCGCGGCTGAGCACTTTCGCAATTCAGGTGATTCCAGCGGACGGGGATCGGGCAGTCCGCGCGGCGCTGATCAGGCGCACGCGAACCGTTCCTTATGTGGATGCTTTTGGTTTGGAGTTGGCGTCAGATTCGCCAGAGCGTGTCTTCGTTACAGCGGACTTCGATTTCAAGCCTGCGAGCCGCGATGTGAAGATTGAGTTTCTGCCGGCAAAGTAGTTTTTTCCTCATTTACTCATCGAATTTGCTCATCATCGAGTTCCGAATCAATGGCTGGCAGCTGGGCTGCGACAAGCACTCCCAGACCAGGAGCGTGCATTCCCAGGCGAGCACCCGCCCAGGCCGCGAGGCTGTAAGCGATACTCACATAAACTGGCGCCGTGAATAAATCCTGGTCCATGCCCTTGTGTAGTCGGCGTTGAAGCCTGCGAACATTTCCCGGTAGCTGTGAAACTCGGGAATCAGGAATCCCCCGGCAATGTAATGATGAAAAGCCGGCGCAAAGTGGCCTTCAAACAGGCTGGAGGGAAACGTCGCGAACTTAAAGGCGAGGATTAGCAGAGGCACGACCCATACCCACCACGCGGCACGGTGGTTGTATTTTGTCGCGACGATACCTGCACACAATCCGCAGAGCAGGCTGAAGAACCAGAGATAATTGAAGGCAAAGGCGAAGCGGCTCTCCTCTGACGGCATCCTAAGGAGCGGAAGGATGACATTGTGAGCCAGACCGGCAAGCAGCATCACGAAAAATCGTGCCACGAAGTACACGGCTGCAAGATTTGCAAAAAAACAAACTAGAGTTCGACCAAACCGCACGAGCGCGCGTGGGCTCTGGCCTGCTCCTGATTCGAAGCCTGCGTTCATCGCGGCCAATCTATACCGCGCCCGTGGTTAGGTCAACCCCGATCTGACTTAGCTCCCTCGCGCACCAGATCGAGGAAGACATCGTGAATACGCGTGTCCTCGGAGAGTTCGGGATGGAAGGTCGCAGCCATTACTCTTCCCTGCCGGACGGCGACTACATCTTTATTATCCCCTTCGGTGGCGATGACTTCGACGCCAGAGCCGACGCGCTCGATTTTGGGAGCGCGGATGAAGACCATTTCGAGCGGCGAATCTGCTTCGTTCTTCTGGATGAATTTGCCTTCGCGGATGGAACTGTCGATCTGGCGGCCATAGGCGTTGCGGCGGATGCGGATGTCGATAGCACCGAGTCCGGCTTGCATGGGGTTTTCTACTTCCGTGGCCAACAGGATTGCGCCGGCGCAGGTGCCAAAGGCCGGCTTGGCGCGGACGAATTCCCTTAGCTTTTCAAAACCTTCTTCGCCCAGCAGTTTCAGAAACGTTCCGGACTCGCCTCCGGGGATGACCAGGCCGTCAATTTCGTCGAACTGATCCGGCTTTTTCACGAGCACAACTTCGGCCCCAAGCTCTTCAAGCCGGCGGCGGTGTGCGTCGAAATCGCCTTGCAAGGCCAGGACTCCGATTTTCATGCTGATTTGATTTTACTGGATGCTAATGTCACGGCTAGAGTCACAATCTCCGCGTTTTTTGCGAGAAGGCAATTCGTATCGCCACTTGACAGCAATGGCTCGGTTTTGTATATTACCCTTCAGTTATGCAACCGATAGGTTATGGAACGGCCACCCCTGGTCCCCTTGATGCCACATTCGCGGCGCTTGCAGATCCTACCCGCCGCGCAATACTGGCCCGGCTGGCTAAGGGTGAGGCGTCGGTGCTCGAGCTGGCCGAGCCGTTTGCGATGACCCAGCCTGCGATTTCCAAGCACCTGAAAGTATTGGAGCGGGCGGGCCTGATTTCACGCGGCCGCGATGCACAGCGCCGTCCCCGGCGGCTGGAGGCTCGGCCGTTGCGCGAAGCGACAGAGTGGCTGGAGAAATACCGCAAGTTCTGGGAGGGCAGCTTCCGGCGTCTCGATGCCCTGCTCCACGAACTGCAGGCCGGCGAAATCGGCCCTAAGAAAATCAGCGATAAGAAGAAGAGAAAGAGGAATGCATTGTTGGGACACAAAGGGGGTGTGCAATGAAAAATAGCGGAACGTTCAACATCGCGGCGCATGGTGACCGCGAGATTGTGGTGATCCGCGCCTTCGATGCGCCGCGCAGACTAGTGTTCGACGCTTACACCAAGCCTGAACTGATAAAGAGATGGCTGCTCGGACCAGACGGCTGGTCGATGCCGGTTTGCGAGGTCGACTTAAGAGCGGGCGGCAAGTATCGCTACGTGTGGAAAAACGACGTGACCGGACACGAAATGGGGATGGGCGGCGTTTATCGCGAGATCGTGCCGCCGGAACGGATCGTCGCCACAGAGAAGTTCGACGAAGCGTGGTACCCGGGCGAGGCGTTGGATACGATCGTTCTCACCGAGCATGCGGGCAAGACCACGCTCACACAGACGATTCTGTATGACTCCCACGAGACGCGCGATGCCGTGCTCAAATCGCCGATGCAGACTGGCTTGGCCGCGGGCTACGACCGGCTGGAGAAACTGTTGCCCGCGCTAGCCGCATAGGCTCAAACTTGTAACGCACGAAAAGGAGAAATCATATGCAGAAAATTACGCCATTTTTGTGGTTTGACGGAAACGCAGAAGAAGCAATGAATTTTTATACCTCCATCTTCAAGAACTCGAAGATGGGAAGCATTCGACGGTATGGAGACGCCGGGCCAGGTCCGAAGGGATCGGTGATGTCAGGAACCTTCCAGATTGAAGGACAGGAGTTTATGGCATTAAATGGCGGCCCGCTGTTCAAGTTTTCGCCCGCGATTTCATTCTTTGTAAACTGCGAAACGCAGCAAGAGGTGGATGAGTTGTGGGAAAAACTTTCAGCAGGCGGAGAGACCATGCAGTGCGGCTGGCTGAAAGATAAATTTGGACTGTCGTGGCAGATCATTCCGAAGACCCTGGGCGAATTGCTCGGCGACAAGGATCCTGAAAAGTCGCAACGGGTGATGAAGGCCATGATGAAAATGATCAAGATAGATGGGGAGGGGTTGAAGCGGGCGTACGAGGGAAAAGAATAGTTTTCCTTTGGCGACAGTTCAAGCAGTCTCTTATCAACTAACGCCCAGCCTTCGTCTCCCGGTGGCGGATGGGAGCTGCTGCAAATTGAGTCACAGTGGACGCTCAATGGTCCGTGCCATACGCCCAACAATGACATTTGCCGGTGGTAGTATTTTGTCGCCGGAAATCCCGGATGTAGTAAACGCGACCGGAGGTGCATGTGGCGAGCGCATCGATTCCGAAAGATAGAGATGGTAAAGACACGCGGTCGGCGCGTATCGCAATTGTCGAGCAACACATTCGACTTGAGAACGAGCATGATCTCGAAGGCATTCTCCGCACCTTCGGCGATACTGCGCGATACGATGATGAGGGGTGGGGCGAACACTACAAAGGCGCGAGCGGGGTCCGCCTGTTTTACGAACAACTGATGAAAGCGATGCCTGACTTGAAAATTGAGGTACAGCGCCAGCATGTCACAGACAACGCCATTGTCATGGAAGTCGTGATTCGAGGTACGCATCTCGGGGAATGGCGTAGCTTGCCGGCGACCGGGCGGCGAGTCGAGTTTCCACTCTGCGGGGTGTATACATTTGACTCCGATGACCGCTTAGCCGGAGAAAAAATCTACTATGACCGGGGAACGGTGTTGAAACAACTTGGCGTCTTCCGCGAGCCGCAAAGCGTGTTGGGTCAAATATGCATTTTGGCGAATCATCCGGTTACGATTGCACGCGCTTTCGCGAGGAAACTTCTGCGCTGGGGACACTTCTCGGAGGACACGAAATGACAAACCGGACGGGAAGGACTTCACCGCAGGTTTATGCACGAATCGCTGGAGTGTTGTATTTGATCAACATCGCTTGCGGTGTGTTCGGGGAACTCTTCGTCAGAGCCCATCTTGTTGTTGCAGGGGATGCTTTAGCCACAGCGCACAATATTATGGCTTCTGAATTTCTGTTTCGCTGCGGTGTTATGGGCGATTTGATCATGCATATAACCGACGTCCCGATGGCGGTGATCTTCTATGTATTGCTGAAGCCGGTCAGCAAAGATCTTTCTTTGCTCGCTGCATTGTTCGGTATGCTTCAGACTGCCATTTTGTGCGTCAACAAACTGAACCTGGTTACGGTGCTGCTCCTGCTGGGAGGCTCGAACTATCTCAAGGCGTTTGCTCCAAATCAGCTCCAGGCTCTCGCGCAGCTTTCTTTGGCGCTGCATGAACAAGGATTTGGAGTCGGGCTGATCTTTTTTGGGGTGAGTTGCCTTGTTAGTGCGTACCTACTGTTTCGGTCAGGGTACTTCCCCAGGACTCTGGGCGTTTTGCAAGGAATTGCCGGCGTAAGCTACCTGATTAACAGCTTTGCTCAGCTGCTTTCTCCCTCCCTTCAGGAGAAGATGGTTCCGGCCATTCTGTTGCCCGCCTTCATCGGAGAGTTAGGCACGTGCGCGTGGCTCATTGTGAAGGGCTTAAACGTTGCGAAGTGGGATGAGCGAGTACGAATGGGACCAGTGGTTGATGTCCGGACAGAGCCTAGCGCCCACTGAGAACGACTTCAGGCCCGCCTGGAACCCGCAAGGAATGGTGCGACGGAAGTGGCATCGCCTGAAATCAGCTCCCCTACCCGCATCTCTGCTAAACTACGCGGCCATGAAAACATTCCTGATCCGAACTCTGTGCATGGCAACATTCCTCGCGACCGTTGCAGCCGCGCAGGATGTCATTCCTCTTCCCGTCACAGGGCCTAACTCAACTACGGAGAGCTATCCGGAGAAAGATTACTTCTCGAAAATCTGGAACACGGAAGTGGTCGCCAACGTGACCAAGCCGAGCCTGATGGTTTTCAAGCCTTCTTCGGAGTTGAGAAACGGCACCGGGTTGGTGATCGTCCCGGGCGGCGGTTTTATGGCTCTCTCCATTACCAGCGAGGGCACCGATGTCGCTAAGTATATGGCCGCCAGAGGTGTGACCGCCTTCGTGTTGAAGTATCGCATCGCGCACACTGGTGAGGATGCTACCCAGGAATTCGCCACGGTCGTAGCCGACGAGCATAAATTTCATGAAACGACAGACAAGATCGTTCCCCTCGCCGTCGCCGATGGTTTAGAGGCAGTCGTCTATGTTCGGCAGCACGCATCGGAATGGGGAGTCTCTCCCGACCGCGTGGGCATCATCGGATTCTCCGCCGGCGGCGCGGTGACTGCCTCAGTCGCCTTCCATTACGCACCGGAAGGCCGGCCCGCATTCGTGGCTCCGATCTATGCGGGTGGGGAAGACTTTAAGGATGCCACCGTTCCCGCGGACGCACCGCCCATGTTTATTGCGGCTGCCACCGACGATTCGTTCGGCTTGGTGCCGGTAAGCATTGGCCTCTATGAGAAGTGGACCGCCGCCCACAAATCGGCCGAGATGCACCTCTACGCAAAGGGCGGCCACGGCTTCGGCGCACGCCCGCACGGCATTCCTACAGACCACTGGATCGATAGGTTCGCCGACTGGATGGAGATGGAAGGGTGGTTGAATAAGTGATCTCGTTTCTGGAAGCGCGAAGTGCGCGCTCCCCTGGGCCTAGCGGCCTTGCCTACAATTACGCCACTGCTTAGAGGAGTTGCTCGGCAATTTCTTTTGCGGCTGAAACCAAGAATGCCCACGGGAGATCATCGCCCCACTCATCTCTAAGGGTTCGAACTTTGTCTTGAAACTCGGGCAGCTTCGCCAGCACTTCGCCCGGCGTGAACGGAGATACTGCGCCTGGTCGAGTGACCAGCCAGGACATGACTTTCCGCACGACGTCCTGCAACGAACCATCATGATCCTTAGGGTCGTAACCAGCGAGGTCGGAAATCACTTTTTGGTAGACATGCCCGGCAGGAACCAAAACCAGCCAGTCGTGCTTCCTCGGCCGCGCTGGAGTTGTTTCAAATGCTCGCGCCATTGCCATTCCTAATTCAAGGGGCATATTAAACCGGGCAAGGTTATGCTCACCCTCGCCCTGGCAGCGCGACAGTTCGTGGATAGAAAGGTCGCTCGAAAACATTGCCTTGAGTATGCGTTGTATTCGGAGTTCTGCGACGTCGCCAGTTTCCAGAGCGCTTCTGGGAAGAAACCCGCAACAGGTGGCGGCGAAAACTATTGCGTCAAAAAGTGGCCGGTAGTCTTTGTCGAAGGGACAGTTGATGAATACGGAAGTGGGGGCTTCAACGGGCGATTTTTGGGGCGCGGAGCGATTTGTCGAAGCTCTCCGTTTTTTCATCCAATGCGTTTGCGCTTCTTGGTCGAAACCTTACGATGTCCTTCGCTTGACTTGGGGGCGGCCGACAGGTCCCTGTGCTTGTCCGCAAGAATCTCAATGGCCCCACTGTTGGCGTGCGGATCGATCGTACTCAAATGGAACGTAGCATCCTCGAGAATCGATTCTCCCTGAATTTTGTGCGCGAATCGTTCCACCTGATTCAGTCTTTCTTTCCACTCTTTTTTAAAATGCCCGGAGATCTGCGTACGAATCGTCCCGCTTTTTGATTTCGCAACCGTATCGGCAATTCGCTCTGAAAACTGATTCCAAGCCTTCGAGCTCTCGGGAGCTTTCCAGACACTGTAATGTTGCAAGAAAGCGGGAGGGTCACCTTTTCCTGTCAACACGGGTATCAATATCTTGTCCGCATCGTCCCACACAGACTCCAGGGCAGTCATGTACTCGAGTTGCAACCAGGGACTGGGTTTCGACGCCGGCTCAACCAATAAAACTACGGCTCTGCAAGAGTTCAATGTGTTTAGAATTTGATCTCGCGTAGGGCTTTCCGCAGTCAGGTCCTTGTGTGCAAGCCAGGCATCCATGCCTCGATTTCGAAAGGCGCCTGCGAGCATCTCGGCTTTGTCCTGGTCTTTATAAGAATAGGAAATGAATACGTCGGCCATAGTTACCTGTCTAAGATGATACTCTCCGGGAGTATTTGCAAGGCTGAATTCTAGCCGTGTCTTTCGCTAATGGAATCAGCGAGTATTCGGGGGCTGGGCCATCTTTAATTTTTTGTTCAGTTAGAGCGAAACCGGCTGCTCCATCCTTGCGCGTTTTGTGCGCAAGGGTGGGCGCCACGGACGTCAATCGAAAATACAATCCCAAGAAACATGGGGCCGAGGTTCCCACCCTTGCAAAGAACGCAAGGATGGCGCAGCCTCAGTCGCGGCTATATCCGGAAAAACCAAAGGTAGGGCAGCCCGCTCCTCTATCTTCACTTTCTCGGACACACCACGCACCTCACCGGCATCTCTTCGCATCGGCATCGCTTCGGGATATCGTTTCTGCCGCGCGCCTTCCCCTCACATACCAACAGGCACCACGTCTCTCGATACTTTTCGAACATCCCCTGACTAAGCGGCCCGTAGTTAAAATGCACTCTCGCCCGCGGAACAAACGCATCTGCCGGGACGACATACCAGAAGTTCTGTTTCATCACATATGCAGCTAGAAAATCCAGGTCATCGAGCGTGTATATCGGTCCGCTGCCGGAGGCCTTTACGTCGCATCGCGTCCCTCGATAGCTGGTCGCGAGTTTCACTTGCACCCGCCAAAGTCTGCGGCCGCTTTCCACCGCAAAGTCATAAGGACGGCTATCTCCCCATGGCTTCAATACAGGAAAACCGAGCATCGTCGCCTTTGCCAGGAACGCAGCCTCCACCGCCTCTCCCAGCGCCTTTCTTTCAGGAACGCCAACCGCATGAATCTCAATCCGCTCCGGCTGCTCCGTCGCATCAAACTCAGGTAACCCAGACTCTTCCTCGAACTCTTCAGGCATAAAAAAAGCGCAGCTTTAGCTGCACATATCTCCTTCGCAAAAAACAAAAGCGCAGCCACGAGGCCGCGCTTTTTGTATTTACCCTATATCTCTATTTTATCAAATCGCCCCAGGCAATCTGGACATTTTTCCAGATTTATTTCTCCCCTTAAATCAACCACTTACTCCAAAAACCTCACTGAAAGGGTCTTGACAACATTTTGGCCGTAATGTGCTCGTCGGGCAAACTCCTATTTGTCATTGGATATCCGAGCGACCTCGCCTACAATTGCTTCATGCAGATTTCTCCAGAACCCAGCCTTGAGGCCCGGCTGAACCAAATTGCTTCCGAAGCAGGCTAGGCGGCGACCCAGGTTGTGGAGGAGTTGGTTGCAAACTACGTGGATCACGATGCCTGGTTTAAGCGGGAAGTGAATAAAGGCCTAGCCTCTCTCGACGCCGGCAAGTTCGTCTCGCACGATGATGTGCGCCGCCAGATCGACCGGATTCTCGCCTCCTGATGCGGGCCTCCCGATGATGGTTCGATGATCGCCGGAAGCCGCGACTGACTTCGCCGCAATTGTCGAATACATTCGCTAGGATAATCCCTCCGCCGCGCAGCGAGTGGCCCAAATCATGCACGACGGTCTTGAGTCGCTGGCGGCATTTCCACACAAAGGTCGTCCCGGTCGAACAAGCGGCACCCGCGAGTTAGTCTTCGCACCTCTCCCGTTTATCGGCGTATATCGAGTGAAGGACGAAGCAGTGGAAATTGCGAGAGTGCTGCACGGTTTGCAGCGCTGGCCGTAACGCGCGGAGTGGGCCGGAGTGTTCTCCAGGACCACGTGAACGGCCAATCTATCCTGGTTTTGTCCCCGTTCGGTTTCGCACTTAGTAAAAATTAGGACTCACTTTGTCTGCGGACATTGGCCGTTTCCCAACAAAAATTCCAGGGCTCCGGGAAGGCGGGCCCGCCAGGCATCTTCGCCGTGTTGGGCGCCAGGGACAATTGTGAGGCAGGCTTTGGTTTCGTGCTCAACGGAGTGCATGAGGCGACGAACGTCGTCGACCATTTCGCGCTTGGCATCGCCTTCCCCTTCATCCGTTCCGGCGCCAATGTAGACGCGCGCAGGCCAGCCTTTAAACTTCTCTGCGCGGTGCAGTAATTCATCGTCCGCGATATAGAGCGATGGACTCTCAAGATAAAGCCAGCGATATTTTCCCGGCCGCTCGAGGATCGTATAGAGTGCGATCGCCGCCCCGTAGGAAGCGCCACCCAGGCCGTAAACGTCCTGCGTTCGATATTTCGATTCAACCAGCGGCCGAACCTCTTGCTCAAGAAAAGTTGGGAACTGCTTTCCCTGCGGGGCGGGCAGCGGCGGCGTCAGAAATACGTCGGGATACGGAAGATACTCGTTGGCGCGGTCCGAAAGCGGGTGCCTCGATTGCAGCGTGGAGCCGCCATTGTCGATTCCCACAAAAATGGTCGCGGGAATGTTACCGGACGCGATGAGTTGCTCCGCGACCTTGTCCAGTTGACGGCCGTGAAATACGGCAATGCCATCGGTGAAATAAAATACCGGATACTTCAGATTAGCCTTGGAAGGATCGTCGTATCCCGGAGGCAGCCAAATTCGGATCGAACGTGTGTTGGAGAAAACTTTGCTGTGCAACGTCAGTAGTTCGAGTCGAGCCGGGTAAGAAGCTTGCCCAAGGGCAGAAACGACGCAACAGGTGACAAGAATGAGAACGCCGAATATCAGAAACGTGCAGCGACAGAGTGAGCTTTCCATTGCGGATTAGACGAGTTGCGCAGGAGTAGGGTAGCTACGGGTCCGCATAGCTTATAGCGTCGGCCGGGTGCCTCACGTCCCGCCGTTTTTGCGAGACATGGGAGAGGCCGTACAAAACCCGAAGGATGGGATCGAGACCTAGGACCCGGGCAAAAGTCGTCTCATGTGCGATAGAGTCTATTTGTCCGGGAAGCCATCCTGCGTCGATAAGTACGCGCCGCATTATATAGCCTCCCCGAATCTAGAATGCCTGCCTTTGTCAACTCGTCCGCCGCTGCGTAGAACTGCTGCTCGTGTTCAGGAAAAGTTGAGTAGAACGTGCCACAGCTAATCGCTTCTCGAATACGTGCGGTTATTACATAGAGGATCTTGAACCCGTCATATTCCGGCATGCCCCGAATGAGAGCCTTCTCACTTGTAATTACATCGTCAAATAGCTCGGATGAAATACACTCTAGCATTAGCCCAGGATCGCGAATAATATCTTGAGGCTGATTTACGGTGCGATTATCAACTAGAGTTCGATAGCGTACGAGCGCGTAATAGACTCGCCCCAGATCTTGATACAGCTCTGACTTTAGAGCATTTCGTCTAAGGATCGCGCCAATATAGAATGTCAACGGTTGCGAAATTATACCGGCAGCGAACCCGCCGAGAGTGCTCAGCAATATTTTGGACCATTCTTCCATCGGGTAACCGGCAAAGGAAAAGCTTAGACCTCAATGGCACGCCTTGCAATTCGGATCGCGTAGCCCTGCAGAAGAGCAGTGGGCTTGGTAGACGAGCAACCCGTTAACGACCACGAGAGGAGTATTCTTGTCAACGCCGGATTCCTTCCGCGTATATTTACGGGATATATCCGTGCTCCAAATCATTAGAAGTAAGCAGTGAGGTTAGCAATATGGCGAAGGCAATCTCCGATAGTGGCCCACCTAAGTTTCCGTACACCTCCCAGCCAAAAGCGCTTCGACGCCTGCTTGCGGAGATTCCTAAGCGGCCTAAGCCGCCGAAAGTAACTAGGGACACCCTGAAAGCCTGGGATGTTTCGACGGTTAATGATAGCTCCCCGATTAGCGTTCTGAAGAAAATAGGGTTGCTTGGAGAAGGCGGAGAGCCTACAA
>Ga0209006_10000089_pt1 | contig 96705 bp, 87 predicted proteins | sample JacPin_JW_Ref_O2_FD_188567 | JGI IMG/M metagenome (GOLD analysis project Ga0209006, IMG submission 188567) | Forest soil microbial communities from Algoma, Ontario, Canada - Jack Pine, Ontario site 1_JW_Ref_O2 (SPAdes) (version 2) | ecosystem: Environmental > Terrestrial > Soil > Boreal... | reverse complement strand
ATGATGAGCGAGATGAAGGTTGTAATTGAGAAAGATCGCCTGCGTGATCGGCCAGAAGCGCAGATTCCAGGCGCCTTCGTGGGTATCGCGCAGGCTCCACGCGTGGTCGGTGTACTGCACCGAGCTCCAGTTCAGGCCGAACGCCCAATAGCAGGCGAGCGATCCCAACCAATTCAGGTCAAGCGCCATCCAAATGGCGACCTGAAAGAGCGCGGTGAACACGGCCTGCGGCCATATCCTCGATACCGGCGCATCGGAAATGTCGCGCACGAACTCCGAAAATCCCCAAAGCCGCGCCGGCCCGTCACGGAATGCGCGGCTTCGAAACAACCATGGCGCCACGAGATACACGAGCACGGCCGTCGGGATGATCGACCAATAGAATCCCGTCAACAGGCAATAGACCCAATAGGTCTTCAGCCATCGTGATTCATGCGGCAGATAGTAATCATAGAGCTCGGCGTCGCTCCGGTTGCGGCGATGATGGCCAAAATGGCTGATGCGCTGGATCTCGAAGGCGGTCGGGAAGAACGCGGCGAACACGATGCCGGCGGCGGCGTTGAGGCGCCGGTTTGGATGAAAGACCCCATGCACGCATTCATGCATCAGCGAGAATATCGTGTTGTTGGCGAAGGAGAACACGATCGCCGCCGCGGTGACGATCATCCAGTGCGGCGCATGGCTGGCGACCCAGAGCGAGCCTAGCGCGATCGTCATGGCGACACCGGCGATGCCGGCGTTCACGGTCGAAGGGATCGGTCCCACGCTTGGCAACCCGCGACTGTCATCCATCCGCATTTGCTGCCCGCAGCGAAATTGGGCGTTGCTTGGAAGCTCCGGCCCAGCGCGTAAACGGCGGAAGTATCTTGCCGGCGGGAAGCAACTGGCCTGGCGGCAATTCCGCTCCAGGGCCAAGAGCGGCTCCCGCGCCGACGATGGCGCCGCGCCCGACACGAGGCGCCGCGATGTCGACGAGGTAATGGCCGTCCCCGCCGATCCGGCCAAGGTGTCCGGTCAGGCCCGCGTGGCCGCCGATCACGGCGAAAGGCTCGACAATGATCAATGGACGGTCGATGACGATGCATCCGGGCGACCAATACACCATCGCGCTCGCCCTTCCGCCCCATAGGTTGATCCACACCGAGTAAAGGCCCGGCGCAAGGCGCAAGATTTCCTCGATCCAAGGCAGCCGATTGAAGACCGCCTGCCACTGATGGCTGAACCACCAGACCTTGTAGGCTCGGCTGTCTTGAGTCAGGTCGATGCCGTGCGGCGCGCCAAACCACGAGAACGCCAAGCGGCAAGCCAACGGCGGAAGAAGGAACACCCAAGCGATCAAGAACAGGATCATGGAAGCCAGGGAGTCCGACAGCGCCCAGATTCCGGCCGATCCGAGCAGAAGCTGGGTGATAGGCAGGTAATTGAGCGCCAGGGTGAAGCCGGTCAGGCCGGCGCGCGGGGCTGAGATTTCCTGATCAACGACGGTCATAGCCCACCATCGCTTCGGCGAGATCGCCAAATTCTTCGGTGCGATCGAACAGACCGAACGTCATCGGCATCGCTCGCCGATTGAAGAGGCTGGTCTGGAATTTCCGGTCACACCGCAGGGACAGCACCCCGCGGATCATTTCCTCTCGCTTCCAGGACAGCTCCGGCATTTCGGCGACGAGCTGGCGAATCACCTTCACACCGGAGCCGCGGCGGGTCGGCCTGGTCACCGCCCCCAGCATCGTCTTGAACAGCGCCACGTTGACGGCGCGCCTGCGCGGGCCTCTGCGGCCGAGGCAAATGTCGATCAGCAGCTTGTCGATGTGGAGGTGACGGGTCTCGTCCTTCATATGCTCGCGGTGCACCGCAACAAAATTGGGTTCCAGAGGCCCGAGGGTCTCGGTGACCGGCGCGCGCATCATGTCGCGCGCCAGCGCAGTGCAGGATTCCTCCATTGCCATCAAGTACCACAACGCGAACGCCAGTTGCCCGGATACGAAGCCGACCAGGTTGAACAAAGCCGCCAGCGGCAGGTTCAGGGTCGAGAAGAAGCGTTCGCTTCCGCCGGCGAAAAGCGCCGGATGGCAAGCGCGATTGAGAGCGAGGAAGTGCCTGAAGTGCCGCCTCTCCTCGTCGATCATGGTATCGATGCAGCGCAGCAGCGCCTGATCCCGCGCAACTTCCCTGTGGCGGCGCAGCGGCGTCAGCAGACGCTCGATCAGATCCGCCTCGAGCATCATGATGTATTCGTTGGTGCGGATGCCGAACAGCTGATTGTAGCGCAGTCTATGCTCGCGGTGGAGATTGCCATAAACCGGCGTGTAGTAGAGCTGCGTGTAGTCCTCGGGCACGAACGGCATCGTCAGGTCGATCTTGCCGATGTCGTCGACCCGCATCTGGCGAGCGGGATCGTTCGCCAGCCGCTCGATATCCGTGGGCGTGAGCCAGTTTGTCATCGTGACTCTCCCGATTGCGGCGCGATTGGGCGGCAGCCGTGATGTCCATACCGGGCGTAGCTTTGCAGGATGTATCCGAGTGTCGGAAGCGTGACCGTCGCGGCGACGAGCGCGGCGCCGATCATCAGCGCCGCGCCGAGTTCCGGTCGGCTCAGTAGAATGCCCTCCGCCGATTTAAGCCCAAAGCCAAATAGAAAGCCGAAACCGCCGAAGAACCAGAAGGCGTAGTCGCTGGCGATCGCCGCGGGCCCGAGCCGGTCGGCCCACGGCTGATTATATACTTTGAGGATTCCGGCCCGGATGGCGGCCCAGTCATAGACCCAGTTCACCGCGCCAAGCAGGATGGCGGCTTCCACCCCGAACAGAGCCATGTCGGCAAAAGCGGGATGCGGATCGGGCGAGCCGCTAATCAGGAGGACCAGCAGCGATGTCGATCCGCCGAACACGAAGCCATGATGCGGGCGGAAGCGGCCCAGCCTGATCCGGACATCGAATTCCCAGACCCTGAGCACATTGGCGCCGACGCCCGGAACGATATAGGCGTGCAGGATTGGAGCCAGCAGCGCGATTCCGGCCAACCCGGCGTTGGCGTCATAATGTCTCCACCACAGCCACGCGGAAAGCGGCGTCAGCACCGCCGGCGCCGCATATTGGTAGATCGAAAACATGCCCTTCATGGTCAACCGCAATGATGGAAATGGCCGAATAGCATCCCGTGCTTCTTGAAGACCTCCCGTCGGAACACTGGATTGAAACGCCAGAAGGTGGACATCCGCGTCAGCGTCCGCATGTTGGTCTTGAGGTCCGAGAACCGCCACAACAGCGACGGGATTCGGTTGAAAGCCTTGCGCGCCTCGAAACATGCGGCGGTGAGCTCATCCGGGGTCATCTGCGTCGGAACGAAAGCGGCGTTGTTGAATCGGTACTGAGGGTGCAGCCACCATTTGCCGTCGTAGAGATGCCGGCCCTCACGGGTCAGCCGGTCGTAAAGCGGCGTGTTCGGATAGGGCATAAGAATGTTGAAGGCGGCGAAGGTGAACCGGTTCTGCAGCGCAAAATCGAGTGTGGCCTTCACCGAGTCCAGGGTATCGTGATCGTAGCCGAGCGTGAACGCCGCCCAGGTTTGCAGGCCATATTCGCGCAGGATGCGGATTTGTGTGGCGTACATGTCGAACTTCGGCATGTTGGGGGCCTTGCGCGTCTCCTTTATGCTGGCGCGGGTGATCGATTCGAAGCCCATGATGTGCCCGAGGCAGCCGGCGTCAACCATCAACTGCATCAATTCGCGGTCCGAGGTGCAGTCGAGTGAAGCCTGGCTCACCCAATTGACCTTCATCGGGATCAGCGCCCTGCAGAGATCCTTCAGCGCCTCCCGGTTCGATGCGATGTTGTCATCGACGAAGAACAATAGCTTGCGGTTGGTGGTCTCGATCTCTTTCAGCGTCTCGTCGATAGCGCGCAGGTGGTGCTTGCGGTCGAAGTAGCGCGTCACCGCGCAGAACTCGCAGACGAAGCGGCACCCGCGCGTGTGCTGCAGCAGGCTGATCGGCAGATATCCCTTGCCCTTGTAGATATCGCGGCGGGTGATCACCCCGCTCTGCGGCTTCCCGGTCGGAGCGATGTAGCGCGGCTTAAGGCGACCGCGGCGGGCGTCCTCGACAACGTCGGCCCACATTGTCTCGGCGTCGCCGATAAACAGCGAATCCGCGTGCGGCGCGCATTCTTCCGGGATGAAGGTCGGATGAAAGCCGCCCATGATGACGGGTACGCCGCGGCGCCGGTATTCGTCGGCGATCTCATAGGAGCGGCGGGCGGTATAGGTCTCGACCGTGATCGCGACCAGATCGGTCGGATCCTGGTACGGGATCGGCTCCATGCGATCGTCATACATGACGACATCGACGTCTTCCGGCGTGAGCGCGGCCAGGACGCCGAGATTGAGCGGCTCCATGCGGGCCTCATCGATATAGAGGCTGTGCTGCATCCGCCCAATCGTCGGCTTGATCAAGGTCAGCTTCATGGAAGCTGCTCCGCCAATCTCGGGGACGGTTCGGGCGACGCCAGCAGCCGTCCCTGCTTGCGCTCGATTTCCCGGCGCGAGATCCAGTTGGCGAGCAGCATGGTTCCGATCTTGTATGGAGCGCGCCATTGCGGCGCGCCTCGAACGGCGCGCAGAAGGATCGAGCTCCAGCCATAGAAGGCGCGGCGCGCCCGCATCGGTCCTTCGCTGAGTTCGCTCGCGCTCATGTTCAGCGGAGCGAAGATCGCATCGCCGTAACGGAATTGCGGATCGATCCACCAGGATGGCCGCAGCAAGCGGCCTTCTTCGGTGAGGCGGCGGTAAAGCGCGGTACCCGGCATCGGCGTCAGCGGGTTGAAATTGGCAATGCACATATTCTGGTCGCGGGCAAATTGCGCAGCGCGATCGAAGGCAGCCGGCGTGTCGGCGTCGTAGCCGAACACGAAAGTGCCGTAGATCATCATGCCGCGGGAATGAAAGCGCTCGATGACTTCGGCATACGTCCCGGCGACGCCGTTGAACTTCTTGCGCATCTGCACCAGGTTGCCGCGGTCGAGCGTCTCGAAGCCGATCAAGGCCAGGGCGCAGCCGGCGCCCGCCATGAGGTCAAGCAGAATCGGATCCCTGGCGACGTCGATTGTGATCTGACAGGTCCAGCGCATCTTCAGTGGGGTGATCGCGCGCATCAGCTTGACGAAGGCGTCACGCGTCCAAAACAGATTGTCGTCGACAAAGAAGACCAGCCGCCGCTTCGGCAGCATGCGCATTTCGGAGGCGACGTCCTCCGGATCGCGCTGGTCGCGATAGGCGCCGTAGAAGGCGTGGATCGAGCAGAAGTCGCAAGCAAAGCGGCAGCCGCGACCGACCTGCACCAGCGAGATCGGCGTATACTTGGCGCCCGCGAAGATACTGCGGTCGTAGACAGGCGCGCCGCCATCCCCCGGTTTCGAACGGTAGATTTTCTGCAAGCGACCGGCGTCGGCGTCCGCCAGCACGCGCTCCCACACGCCCTCGGCGTCTCCGATCACGACCGCGTCAGCGTGCTGGGCGGTTTCGTCGGGAACCATCGAGGGGTGATGTCCTCCCATCACCACGGGAATGCCCCGCCTGCGGTAGTCGGCCGCTATCTCATAGGCCCGGCGAGCCGTGAAAGTCTCGACCGTTATGGCGGCAAGATCAGTGGGCTGCGGCGAGATCGCGCCGATGCGCTCGTCCAGCAACAGCGTTTCGATATGCGGCGGCGTACGGGCCTTGAGGATCGCGAAAGCGAGCGGCGTCATCGCATCCGAAGACGTCCCTTCGCCGAGCTTCGGTCGAATGAAAGTAACGTGTTTCATCAGAGCATCGCGATCTCGACATGCGGCATTGGCGCTTGCGCCGCCGCGGCGGCGGTATGACTTCGGTCCCAATGCACGAGGTGAAGCAACGAACGATATTCCCGCGGGCGGTAACGCGCCGCGGCGATCGCGGCCAGGGCATGACGGGAGAGCAATCCGAGCAGCGCCACCGCGAAGTTGCGCCGCCGGGCTTCAGCAAGCGCGGTGTCGATCAACGCCATGAACAGGCCTGGATCGTCGTCGTCGACGGCGAGATGCGACAGAAAGACTTCGCCGAGATGCCGCCCCGGACGCGGCAGCCTCGGGGAGCCGAAAAGCGGCGCCACGAGGTTGATTGCAGGACGGAGCTTGCCCATCAGGCCGGAGTAGCCTCGCACCGTGGTTTGCTTGAAACGCTGTTGGTTCCACAACGCGACGCATGCCGCGATTTCTCTCCCGCGGCGGACGACGATGAAATCCGTGGCGTCGAGATCTCGGCACGCGGCGAGACTGGCGGCGGTCCATTCTGGCGCAAACTGCAAGTTCTGGTAGCAGCGCCGCAAATGCGCCGCGATCGCCGGCAGGTCGTCTTCGGTCGCAATTCGGCAACGGAGATCGGCCCTGAAACGGAGCGACGGCCGGATCGCCAATGTAGAAAATTCCTCCAGCGGCTGGTAGGTCGGCATTCCCGGCAGGCTCGCCCCGAGGATGCGCAGCGCGATCTGGTTTTCGGCGGCGATCGCGGTGAGCGCATACGGCAGCGCCAAGGGATCGCGGAGCAGGCTCCGTACTGCGCGAAAGCCGCCTTTGAGGATGGCGATCCGATGCCGGTGTTTCCTCGCGACCCGCAGCCCACCGAGATAAGGAAGCGCTGCAGGCTTCCGGTCGACGAAGACCTGATGCAGCGATTGCTCGCATACACCGACAATTTCGCCGGACTCCCGTTCTCGCGCGACAATGAAATCATGACGAGCGCCGCGCAACGGCGCGGCGAAGGCGGATGGTTCGCGCTCAAGGGATATTCTTATCCATCCATCCGTTGCGACCTCGCGCAGGATACGCCGGATGTCGCCATCGTCGGCGCTCGAGGCCGCCGAGAAGGCGATGTCGTCGGGAGCCGGTGGGTCCTTCAGGCCGCTTTGAGCAAAGCGCCGGTCCATGATGGATCTCCGAGAGGAAATTGATCGCGCGCCGAGATTTCCAGGCGATGCATTCCGTTGATGACGAAGAAATTGCGGAACATAAAGGCGTCCCCGCGATTGATGCGGTCGAACGCGCGTCTGCCTATGCTGGGCCAGCTGTAGAAGCGGCGGCGAGCGTCGAGGCAACCCCGCCGGATCTCCTCGGCGGTCATCGTCGCCGGCGTGAACGGCACCCCATTATAGCTGTAGCGGTCATCAAGCCACCAACGATCGTAAGCCAACCGTCCCTCGCGCTGCAGGCGCGCATAGAGGGGCGTCCCCGGGAACGGCGTCAGGTGATTGAACGCCGCCAGGTAGAAGCGGTGTTCGATCGCGAAATCGGCGGAATCGCCGAACGACTTCGGGTCCTCGCCGTCATAGCCGAACACGAAGGTTCCATAGACGCGGATGCCGTGGCGTCTCAGATTGGCGAGCGCCGTAGTGAACCCGCCGCGCATCGTGTTGAAGGTCTTTTTCATCGCTCGCAGAATCTTGTCGTCGAGGCTCTCGAAGCCGATCAGCACGCCGGCGCATCCCGACGCTTTCAGCTTGGCCAGCAGCTCTTCGTCGTGAGCCGCGTTGATGCTCATCTGGGTGACCCACCGGATTCCAAGCGGGGTCAGCGCATCAGCGAGGTCCTTGGTGAAGGGAATATCAGCGGCGAAATTGTCGTCGACGAAGAAGAACAGCTTCTTGTGCGCCTTCAAATCAGTGAGTTCGCCGATGATGGCGTCGATCGGCCGGTGACGCGAGGTTCGTTTGAAGAAGGTCTGGATCGAGCAAAAGTCGCAGGGAAAACGGCAACCTCGCCCGGTCTCGACCAAGCCGAGCTTGAGATACCGGCGACCTTGAAAGATGCTGCGGTCGTAGCGTGTTTTGCGGAGGTCGGGCTGACTGTTCTCGCGATAGATCCGTCGCAGACGGCCCATCCGGGCGTCCTCGATCACCTGCGGCCACAAATCCTCAGCTTCACCGACCACGACAGCCTCGGCATATTGCATGACCTCGTCGGTCATCAGCGTGGCGTGGAACCCGCCCATGATGACGGGAACGCCGCGGCGACGATATTCGCTGGCAATCTGGTAGCCACGCTTCGCGGTATAAGTCTCCAGCGGAATCGCCACCACGTCGGTCGGCCGGTCGAACGGTATCGCCTCCATGCGGTCGTCATAGAACGCCACCTCGACATCCCGCGGCGTCAACGCCGCGAGCAGCGCGATCGGCAGCGGCTCCATCTGCCAGGTCCGCATGTAGTCGACGCCCTCCCGGCGACCGATCGCGGGATGGACGAGAGTCAGACGCATCACGCCGCCTTTCTGAGGATGATCGGCCAATCGCAGGTGTAGTGGGTCTCGAGGTGATGGGCGTAGTAGCGGTAGCCAAGGTTCGCCATCACGGCGATCGGAAGTTGGGTTCGCGAAGCGCCCAGGCGATGCGCGATCGAACGATATGAATAGGCATCCCGCCACGCCTTTTCGTGGCCGGTCTGGAGCTCGCTCGGCGTCATCAGCTTCGGACGGAAGACCACGTGCTGGCCGTCATAGAGCTCCCAATTTTTGGTCAGGATGCGGCCATCGCTGTCGAGCCTCGCGTGCAGTGGCGTACCGGGAAACGGGGTCAGAATGGCGAACCGTGGCAGATCGATTGCGTTATCGATGACGAACTGGACCGTCTCATCGAACACCTCGGGCGCATCGAAGTCGTTGCCAAATACAAAGCAGCCTTGAATGCTGATGCCGAGGGCGTGGAGGTCGCCGATCAGAGTGCGGTAGAGTTTCGGGTCGTTGAACCTTTTGTTGATGTCGCGCAGACCCGCCGTCGAGATCGTCTCGAAGCCGATCAGAAGCCCGGCGCAGCCGCTCCTTCTCATCAGCTGCATGAGCTCGGGCTTGCGCCCGATCAGGCTGGTGGCCAGTCCGAACCAGCGGATTTTCAGCGGAATTAGAGCTTCGAACAGTTCGGACGCATAGTCGATATCCGAAACTAAATTCAGATCGATGAAAATTATCCTTCTGGCGCCGACCCGCCTGATGTCCTCTACGACGTGGCCGACCGGCTTCTGAAATTGCTTCCGGCCCCAGGCGGTGGGGACCACGCAGAACTCGCAGTCGTGCGCACATGCCCGCGTCGCCTCGAACACGGCCTGGGTAAGAAACCGGCGGCCATCGAGCAATTCGCGTTTTGCAAACGGCAGATTGGCGGAATTGAGCGAGAATTCACGCGCCTGCGCGTAGCGCGGCTGCATCCTGTCCTGCGCAAAATCATGTAGAAGCCGTGGCCAGCTGTCCTCGGCATAGCCAGTGCAGATCGCATCGGCATGCCGGGCGGCCTCGTCCGGCAGCAGCGTGACATGAGGACCACCGAGCACGACCTTGGCGCCGCGGGCCCTGAAATGGTCGGCGAGCTCGTAGGCCCGGCTCGAACTGCCCGTGATCACGGTCAAACCGACGAGATCCGTCCGCAGATCCATCGGCACGTCTTCGATGCCCTCGTCATAGAGCTCGAACTCGATGCCCAGTTCACGCGGCGCCAGCGCCGCCAACGTGGTCAGCGTCAAGGGTTGGTAGCGCAGCGACTTGCGAAAGACGCCGCCGCGGCTGCGGTAGAGCGGGCCCTTGGGGGAGATCAGCGCAACCTTCATGTCGCCTCCAATAGAGCTGAAGCCCCGAATCCAGTTTGGGCGAACGCCGCGCCAGGAATACTGGCGGCGTCGTTGGAATTCGGCGCCAGGAGCGCGGTCGCAATGATTGGATTGGCGACAAGGGTCGGCGGTTTGACGTCGCCAAGTCGCATTCCGGCTTCGGTGCAGGCCCGATTAAACGCCGTCACCAAATCGCTGACCGCGCGCCCGCGGACGGCGCCGAGCTGTCCCAGCGCACGGGCATAGGCGTATTGCGGGTTGACGTTCAGGTTCTGGTCGACAGTGTGGGCGATCGCGGCGGCGAAGGATTCGGAAGAGGCCTCTACCAGAAGTTCGTAGCAAGGTCGCGGCGACGGCATCGCGATCAAACAGGCAGGGCGTCCGATTCGCAGCAGCACGGAAGCGACGAAAGGCTCGGCCAGCTTTTCGCCGACGAGATCGCTCGTGGCGCCGCCACGGCCGACGAACGCCAGCCGCGGCATGTCGCCGACGGAATCGACACAGCGGACGCGGTCTCCCAGATCGTAGCGGTAGAGTCCGTCGGACGTGGTGATGACGACTCCGTATTCGTCGCCATCGCGGAGCTCATGGCACAGCCTGGAACATCCGTCGTCGCCGATGAATTCGAGAAATGTCGACGTCAATGCCGGCGCCGCGCCGGGCGCCTCACCCCAGGGGAGGCTCACGACGGCCTCGGTCGCCATCAAGCCTTTCGGTTGCAGATCGACGTTGGCGAATATTCCCCGCAAACGATCGGCATACACGGCGGAGGCGCCGTCGGCCCACGCACTAATAGCGCTGAGCCGCGACCAGACTTCTTCCGCAGCGAAAACGCTTCTGGCGAGCGCCCGTGCGACCAGTCGAGCCCGCGCGGGATCACGCGGCGTATCGGCGCCGCCGTCATGGATCGCGGCGATCAAGCCTTCCGCGAGGCCCGGCAGCGCCTCAATGAGGCCGATCAGAAAAGTCGGACTGAAAACGGAGATGAAGGTCAGGTCCGCCGAACGAAGCAAATGCAGCAGCGTCAGGAAGCGCCATGCGGCGATGTCTGTGAGCTCCCCGACCGAAGGCGGAACGGCCAGCACGTCTATGAATGGCGCTTGCAGATCGTGCCCGAGGTAAGCTGCGTCGCCAAGGGAGCCAATCGGAATTCCCGCCGCGCTCCAACGTTTCTGTCGCGCAACCGGGCTCATCGCGACATAGAGCGCTCCGCCGAAAGCCGCCGGCCTTCGTTCCGCGAGATCGCCGAGCCACGGCAGGATGCCGTTGCGGAACGATCGAAGCCCTGCGGCGGTGCGGAGAATCATTTTGCAACCGCCGCCGCTGCCGCCGGTCTCCTCGATGGCGATCGGGCGATCGGACGTCAGAACGCCGTCGATGCCGGCCGTCGCTCGCTCGATCCACGGCTTCATCTGCTCATACGTGCGAACCGGGACGCGGGAGCGAAAATCTTCAACGGTCTTGATCCCGGAGAAATCGTGCCGCCGCCCGAATTCGGTCTGCGCGTTCGCAGCGAGGAGCCGGCGAAGCAACCTCTCTTGCGTCTCTAGCGGGTTCTCGCAGGCCCGCTTGAAATCGGATCGGGCGGCCTTCGCGGCGTCCAGGATCGGCGCCCAATGGTTCATGCGGCGAGACCTTGCGCGAACAGGCGCCGCGCGAGGGGCCGCAAATTGTCGAGCGAGAGTTCGGTAACGCAGACCAATTCATCGCCCCGCCGATAGCCCGGGTTCTGCCGTAGGAAGAAGGCGACGTCCGGACGAGCCGCTTCATCGTCGGCGACGTCGGCCAAGGTGGATTTCAAATGTCCGCGCGATTCGGGAAACGAGACGATACAGCGCTCGGCGTCGAAGGCCTCGCCGAACCGTTTCCTGGCGAGCGTCTCCATCACGCGCCGGGCCCATGGCGTGGTCGCGCGCTCCCAGTGCGGATAGAAGTCCCTCGAAAAGGTCGACAGGTAGCGGTAAGTGCGATGACCCTTGACGATCAAGAACCAGCACAGCATCGTGTCGGGCGCCTGGGCCTTGATGGAGCCAGCGAACCGCAGCCAATTAAACGAGAGCGACTGCGTCCCCCAGTAGGCCTGATCGATTATGGTGTCCCCTGAATAAATTGCGCGAAGAGGCAAACCCTCCAGAGTAGTGTCCATAACAGCAAGGGTCGAAAATCCGACAATCGCGTCGCCGTCCTCGTTTCGGATGACGATAGCGTAGTCCTTGCTGTTCAGATCCTTCTGAAACAGACTAAGCGACGTCGCATCATAGTGTCTGGCGAACACCGCATACATCGATCGCACAACCGTCTCGTCGAGCGACGATATCGGTTCACAACTGGTGGCCAAGCTTCGCTTTTTGATACTGGCTTCCATGGATGCGATCATCCGTCCGAATCAACATGCTGATTCGAACGAGTTGAATCTTACGCTAAGAGACCGAATCCCCAAAGCTTCTGAATGCATCGCAAGACGGAGCTGCGACTCTCACGAGCAGGGCGCTCCATTCGCGTCCACCGAACGTTTGCTGCCGCTAGCTATTGTCCGGAAGCTGCCATTCCGCTCGCGGCCAGACGCGGACGCGGGGGTCCCATAAGGACGCACTTATCGATCTTACTAACCGCGGCGATGTCGTTCTTGATCCGCTCTTAGGCTCAGGCTCGTGCTTAATCGCCCGCGAAGGGACGGGCAGGATATGCTACGGCGTCGAACTCGACCCACTATATGTCGATGTGATCATTCGCCGGTACGCTGCGGTCACCGGCAAGTCGGCCGTTCTGGTCGAAACTGGCGAGACATTCGAAGCCCTCGCCCTGCGCAGGGCAGCGGAATCGCAACAGCCCGACGCGCCATGACGCGGCGCCATCGTGAACGTCCCTCCGGTCTTCCCTCGACGTTTTTAGTATGCAGAACGCTGGTCTTCGTTATCCCGCCCGACCAATCAGCCAGTCAACCAGCCCATTTTTAACGACCATTTCGGCGAGGTCGGGAAGCGCCCAGATGATCACGTCATTACGCTCCCCTAGCCCTCCGCACGCTGGGCGGCAAGCGTGCGGGCGATGAAGCGGTTGATCGCGCGGCCGACTTCGTGCGGCGCGTCCTCCTGCAGGAAGTGCGCACCCTTCACGGTGGTCTCTTCCTGGTTTGGGAAGGCGCGGCAGAACTCACGTTGTGGCCCGATCAGAAAGCCGCTCGGATCGCCGTTGATGAAGAGCTTGGGAATCGGACTCGTCGACAGCCATTGGGCGTAAGCTTCGACCACGGCGACCACATCGGCCGGTTCACCGGCGATCGGCAGATCGCGGGTCCAGGTCAGCATTGGCCGGCGCGCCTCCCCGGGCACGCGCCAATGGCTGCGGTACATGTCGATTGCCTCGTCGGGGATGCCGCGCAGCGGCAGGAGGTATTCCACGAACAGGTTCTTCTCGAGGATCATCGCCTCGCCGGCGGGACTACGCTGGGCCTGAAAGAAGGCGCGGGTCACTTCTGGCCATTCATCCCAGGAATGGAAGGGTCGCACGATTCCTTCCATGTAGACGATGGCCTTGACGCGATTCGGGTGGCGGCGAGCCCAGTCGAAACCCATCGCCGAGCCCCAGTCGTGGAGGACCAGGATGATAGCAGCGTTCAAGCTCAAGGCGTCGAACCAGCCATCGACGTAGCGCTGCTGATCGACAAGCCGGTATGCACCATGCGGGTCGGGGCCAGAGTTGCCCATGCCGGGATAGTCAGGCGCCAGGCAACGGCCCAACGGCAGAACGTGCGGGATGATGTTCCGCCACAGATACGAGGGCGTCGGATTGCCGTGCAGGAAGACGATGGGATCGCCCTCGCCGACATCGACGTAGGCCATCGGGACGCCGTGAACGGTCACGTAGCGGCGAAACGCGTCATTCTCTGTGGAAATGCATTCTGGGGCGGGCATGGGACCTCCTAAAATTAGTTTACCTAAATGCTGTGCCCTTTGACGGATATGGGCGAGCAGCCACTTCGCTCTATATAAGAGAGGGATCGATGATATAAGTGAGCCTCTCCGACGATAATTTCTGTTCCAAATGAGTAAGATAATCTAATGCGATTTCCATCGCTCAACGGTCTGAGAGCTTTTGAAGCGACCGCCCGCCATCTGTCGATGAAGGTGGCGGCCGAGGAGCTCTGCGTAACGCCAAGTGCGGTGAGTCAGCTGTTGCGATCACTGGAGGAGGAGCTTGGCGTGTCGCTGTTTCGACGCGATCATCGCGCGCTCACCCTGACCGAAGCTGGTCAGGCCCTCCTGGCGCCGGTGCGCAACGCCTTTCGATTGATCGCCGACGCGTCGGACAAGGTACGCGGCGACCCTGACGGCGGAGCCATAACCATCAGCGTGACTTCGTTTTTCGCTGAGACTTGGTTGATTCCTCGTCTCGACTCGTTTTACGCGCTTCACCCAAACATCGACCTTCGAATCGTCGCGAGTACGGCGTTGGCCAATCTCGCGACGGGTCAGGCGGACGCGGCAATCCGGCACGGACTTGGCGCTTATCGGGGCATGTCGAGCGACCTCCTGATGGCCCCGCTCATTGTGCCGGTCGCGGCGCCGGCGCTCCTGAGCCGCTTCGGTGCGCCCGCGAACGCCGCCGCCTTGCTAACTTGGCCTAAAATCCACGACGCAGATCGCAGCGCCTGGGCAATGTGGTTCGCCAGCCAGGAGGTCCCCGATGCCGGATCGACGCGAGGGCCGTCGTTCGACGACCCGGGTCTACTGCGCGCCGCCATCCTCGCGGGACAAGGCGTCGGGTTGCTGCCCAAACCCTTGGTCGCGCCATATGTAGTCGACGGCCGCCTAGTCGCTGTCGGCGCCGAAGGGCAGATCAGTGAGCTCGGATATTATTTCGTAGCGCCCAAGGCCAACTTGGGCCGTTGGCCTATCGCGGCGTTCCGCGCATGGGTGATGCACACGGCGGCAACTACTCCCGAACCCTAGATACATCTCTTCCAACCATCGCGTTGGATCGCGATTCAGAGGGCCGGAGTGACCGGGGCAGTTCGCACGCATGGCCACAACTCGCCGCGATCCGGGATGGTCGGATCAATGAGATCGCTGCGCAAGGCGCGCAGGCGCGCGAGAATGCGGTCCTCGTCGGCTCCGGCGAGCCGGCTGTAACCGACCACATCCGAGCAGAGAATCGCCGCCAGTTTGCGAATTTCCGCCATTGGCCCTCCACGCCCCAAGGTTAGCACAATCATGACGGTCGCTGACCGGCCTGCATCGGCGAACAGTCTGCCATGGGTCTGACTGCTGAAACGACTACTCCGTGTCCCCGTCCGCTCTCGCGGTTTGCTCGCCGAAAGCCGCCAGTCTGCCTCGGCCAAAGGCAGACCTCGGCGGTTCCATAAGTCTCCTTGAGCGAATCGCGGGCGAATAGACGTTTTGCGACGATCGCCGACAACCGACGACATTGTGGGATGCGGGTTTGTGAAGTCCGAATAATGGAGGCCGAACTTGCTGCAGCCGCCGATGCGGCGCTGCCGCTCGGGCCGGTCGGAAGAAGTAGCGATCGTCATCCCAAGGCTATTGAAGAGCCGCATGACCGCCACAGATCACAGGTTCGAGGACGGTGCTTTCTACGCCGGTGCTCGCAGCCGCCCGACAGATTCCCGTCGCTGGTTTGAGCCGTGGCCTGCTGCTATTGTCGTTTCCTGGCGGGCCCGAGGGCTCGCTCAAATATGCAGGGAGGATCGTCCAATGACCTTGGGTCCGCAGCGGCTCCGCTTCGGCGCGTTTATCGCCCCATTTCACAAGCCCGGCATCAACCCGACGCTCGCGCTCCAAAGCGATCTGGAATTGATACAGTGGTTGGACCGCTGCGGCTATGACGAGGCGTGGCTTGGGGAGCACCATTCGGCGGGTACCGAAATCTCGGCATCGCCGGAGATCATGATCGCCACCGCGGCCGAACGCACCCGGCATATCAAGCTCGGTACCGGCGTCGTCAGCGTTTCGTATCACAACCCACTCTGGGTCGCCGAGCGTATCGTTCTGCTCGACCATCTGACCCGGGGTCGGGTTATGCTTGGACTTGGGCCCGGGTCGCTCCCCACCGATGGCATCATGATAGGCATCCAGCAAAGCCAGACCCGCGGGCTACTCGAGGACGGGCTTGCGGCAGTGATGAAATTGCTAGACGGCGACGAGCCGGTGACGATGAAGAATGAACGCTGGGACCTACGCGAGGCCCGGCTGCATCTGCGCCCGTACTCCGATCCAGTGTTCGACGTGGCGGTTGCTGCCGTCGCGTCGCCGACCGGCGCCAAGCTCGCTGGACGGCACGGCGTCGGCATGCTTTCGGTCGGCGCGACGACGGCAGCCGGATTCGACGCCTTGGCCATGCACTGGGACGTGCTGACCGCGGAAGCAAAAGCGCACGGTAAGGCAGTGGATCGCTCCAAGTGGCGGCTCGTCGGCCTATGCCATGTCGCCGAGTCGAAGGAGCAGGCTTATCGCGACGTCGAGTATGGGATCGAGCACTGGTTTCGCTATTTCCAGCAGGTCGCTGCGTTCCCACAGATGGCCGTGGCAGGTAACTCCGTTGGCGAGATGATCGAATTCGTCAACGCCTCGGGTCTTGGCGCGATCGGGACGCCTGAGGCCTGCGCCTCGCAGATAGAGCGGCTGTGGGAGCAGTCCAATGGCGGCTTCGGCGCCTATCTCATGCTCGCCCACAACTGGGCGAACCCGCAGGCAACGGCGCGCAGCTACGAACTGATCGCGCGCGAGGTGATGCCCCTGTTTCAGGGCCACGCACGGGCCACGCGAGATGCTGCAGCTCGCGCCAAAGAGGTTCGCGAGAAGCTGGCGGCGGCGCAAAATCAGGCGGTGGAGGATGCCCGTGACCGGTATCAGCAGGAGGTCGCCGCACGCCGGTGAGTGGTGGCTCGAATTACTCGTTCGAACACCGACTCCTATCGAAGTGCAGAGGCGAAGGCGGACCAGCACCGAACGCTGCTGGGAGTTTGGTCCACGAAAGGGCAATCACCTAAGCGGCTCGAAGAAGGCTAAACGGCCGATCAAACATGGCTGATTCGCCCTGCTACCGACTGCGGGCGCATGGTCGCGCAGCCGGCCTCCTAGACGTGAGATAGGCCGTGCTCAGCGGGCGCGGTTAGTGTCGTGGGCTTACCAGAGCGAGATTCATCGTTCGATATGAGGGATCGCCAAAATTTCTGACATATCAGCCATTTTCCCAGTGACTTATTGAATGCCGAGCAGACCCGATACGGAAAACGTGACATGGAAGAGCCTCCCATCACGATGAAAGCTGCCCGCGTCAACGAGTTCGGGGGGCCAGATGTCATCGTTCTCGAAGACATCGCGATTCCCAGCCCCGGCGCAAACCAAGTCCTGGTACAAGTGAAAGCCGCTGGCGTCGGGCCCTGGGATGCTTGGATCCGAGCCGGCAAAAGCGCCCTGCCCCAGCCGTTGCCACTGACGCTTGGCTCGGACCTATCCGGTCTCGTCATTGCTGTCGGCGAGGGGGTCACTACCTTCGAGCCCAGCAATGCCGTATTCGGCGTGACCAATCCGCGCTTCACTGATGCCTACGCCGAATATGCCATCGCCGCTTCCGATATGATCGCCTTGAAGCCAGCATCGCTCGACGATGTTGAGGCTGCTTCGGCCCCCGTGATTGCCGTGACCGCCTGGCAGGCCTTGTTCCAGGAGGCTCATCTTATCGCGGGGCAGAGCGTCCTCGTGCTCGGTGCGGCTGGCAATGTCGGAGCCTTCGCGGTGCAAATGGCGCGTCAGGCCGATCTTCACGTCGTCGCGACCGCCGGCGCCGCCGACATCGAAACGGTCCGCAGCCTCGGAGCGGACGTCGTGTTGGATTATCGCAAAGATCGGATCGAACGTGTGGAACATTCGGTCGACGCCGTAATCGATCTTGTCGGCGGTGAAGCGCAGATGCAGTCCTTTGCCGCCCTGAAGCGGGGTGGCGCCCTCGTCTCGGCTGTCTCGCAGCCCGACCAGACGGTTGCGGCCAGATATGGTGTGACCGCTGGCTTCTTCCTGGTCAATGTCACCACCGGGCGCTTGAACCAGATCGCCGACTTGATAGCGAGCGGCGCTCTTAGGACCAACGTCGGGTCGGTACTGCCCCTCAAGGAAGCCCGTACCGCTCATGAGATGCTCGAGGGAAGCAAGACTCGCCCGCAGGGCAAGATCGTCCTGAGGATCGCAACATAGAAGGATTTTCATCGGCTCTGAACGACATCGCGTTACATGGAAACGCGATGCAACCTTGGGGAGATCCAAATGATTGTTTTTGCCCGTTTAGCAAAGCGCGCGGTTTTGCGCGTTCTTCTGTCCACTTCTGGGCTACTCGTCGCCGGTCCAGGGGCTCAGGCAGCTGGTCCCGACGACATGACCTTCTTCCTCACCAGTGCCGGCCTGGGTAAGGGCGCCGACCTTGGCGGGCTTGAGGGAGCTGACGTGCATTGCGCCGCGCTGGCCGCAGCGGCCGGAAGCGCGAAAACGAACTGGCGCGCCTATCTCAGCACGACGGCGCCGGGCGGCGATGCCGGCGTCAATGCACGCGATCGTATCGGGAAGGGCCCATGGCAGAACGTCAAAGGCGTCGTCGTCGCCAAAGATGTCGACGACCTTCATTCGCCGAACACCAATCTCAACAAAGAAACCGCACTGACCGAGAAGGGCGAGATCGTCCCGGGCCGCGTCGATCCTGTGAATACACACGACGTGCTGACCGGCTCCGATCCGCAAGGCATGTATTCCACGGCGGGCGGCGACACGACGTGTGGCAACTGGACAAAGAGCGGCGACGATGGGTCGGCGATCGTCGGGCATCACGATCACATGGGCCTCAAGGTCAGTCGTCACATGATGTCTTGGAATTCGGCGCATGGTACACGGGGCTGCAGCCAAGAAGGGCTGAAGAGTACCGGCGGCGCTGGCCTATTCTACTGCTTCGTCGCGAATTGAGCGGCGCGGTGTTTGATCATCCCGTCGGCCTAGCGCGTTGGGCTTTTGACGAATGGGCGACGAGGTCAGCCCGTCGACTCAATTCGGCCGCGGAATCAAGCCGCCATGCAAATTGCACGGATGAGGTGCGGCGCCAACCTTCAGTATGGCCAAAGCGCCGCGCGCGGGCCGCGTAGTACCCCCGCTTAGAGCTCACCTCAGCGAACGCGTCGCGATAAAACGTAATCGCGACCCGCGAGGTAGCTGTCTCTGGTCGGCCCCGTGCGGCGCCGGAGCGCCGCGCACGTCGCGCGCATCAGTAGGTCGAGGGCCGGTCGCAACGAACGGCACCTCTACTCTCGTCCGCGCCCTCCTAAAACCTGATGCTCTTAATTATCACCGGTTGGATTCGATACGCCAGCATTTGGACGATCGAATCCACCTGGTCGTCGTGGTGACCGCCGGGGAACGCGAGAAGTTCAGTCAACACCGACGCCGTGTTCCACTATCTCAGCCGCGGGTCAGCGACCCTGTCGCTCGAACAAGGACAGAAGCTTCGCATGAACGAGGGCGACTTTGTCGTCGTCACACACGGCGGGGGTCTCATGTGATCTATTCGGATCGGCAGACCAAGCCGTTCCCGATTCGCGACCTCGATCGCCCGCCCGCGCATCTGGGCGTCGTTCATCACGGGGGCGGCGCGCTGCCGTTCTCGACGATGATCCGTGGCCATTTCACTCTTTCGCAGCCCTTGCGCGGTCGCGTGCTGGAGCTACTTCCACCGCTGCTTCTTTTGAAGCCGAAGACGGACGACGATTGGCTCGAAGCCATTCTGCAACGCATGGTGAGCGAGTCGGCGGTTGAGCGCCCCGGCCAACGCGTCGCACTCTCACGAATGACGGAAGTGTTGTTCGTCGAGGTGTTGCGATGCTGGATCAAGTCTCTGCGTCCCGGAGCAGGCGGGTGGCTCGGAGCGATGGCGGACCCGCATATCGGACCGGCGCTTCAGTTGATCCACGAACAACTCGATCGACCCTGGACCCTTCACGACCTCGGGCGACACGTGGGCCTCGGTCGCTCGGCGTTTTCGGAGCGCTTCACCAGACTCGTTGGCCAGTCCATGGGCCGCCGGATGGCGGAGGCTGCCTTTTTTACTCGAATCGAGCGACGAGGGGATTGCGCGAATTGCTAACCGAGTCGGATACGAAACCGCGACTGCGTTTTCTAAGCCATTCCTTCGGCACCATGGGCTATCGCCTGGCCGATACCGGACAACGCGACGCTCTGAGAGAAGTCGAGGCCAGGGGGACGTTCCAGAAGCTGAAGTCGTCGGTTAGCTCTGGGCCAGAAAGTTTGGGAGCGTAGCGATTCCTAGCCCCGCGACGGCTGCCGCCGTCAGGGCCGTCCCGTTGTCGGCCTTGAAGCGGCCTTGCGGGTGAACGGTCACGGTCTTGTCGCCGTCGATCACGCGCCAGCACTCCGTTCCCTGCAAGGGGGCCTCGTGGGCAGCGAGGTCGCCCGGCCTCTCGGGCGCCCCGCGCCGTCCGACATAGTCCGGGCTTGCGACGAGCTTTCCGCCGACAGGCCCGATGCGCCGAGTCACGAGGTTCGAATCGCTGAGATAGCCAAGGCGCACCGGGCAGTCGAAGCGTTCGAACCCGGAGTGGATAAAGTACTCGTATCTAGTGCGCTAAGTGCAGCTCCGCCTTGCCAGCGCGCGATTATGTCCGGATCGTCAAGGATCGGAACACGCCTTTCTCGGCATTTGGATCGTGAATTCACGACCCCTGGCCCGCGCAATCGATTTAATCTAAGTTGAATGGTCCGATTGCACGGCGCATGGAAAGGGATGCAACTCTCATGTCCGACATTGTCCTTTGGGGATTTGACGCCTCCACCTATGTACGCACTGTCAAGATGGTGCTCGCCGAGAAGGGCGTCACTCAGTTCAAGCAGGTGCCTCTCAATGTGCTACAGGGCGAGCCAAAAACACCCGAGCATCTGACGCGCCACCCCTTCGGCAAGGTCCCGTCCTCGACCATGACGGGGTGCGCATCCTCGAAACCGTCGCGATCGCGCGCTACCTCAACGACGTATTTCCCGGCAAATCTCTGATTCCAGCGACCCCCAAGGATCGAGCCCGGATGGATATGATCGTCGGCGTCATTGATTCTTATGGCTACGGAGCGTTGCTGGGCGGCGTCGCAGCCTACCATCTCTTCCCTGATTTCGTCGGAGGAAAAAACGAGGCAACGCGGCAGAGTGGAATCGCAAGGGGTCGTGCGACAATCGAGCTCGCCATGAAGACCAAGGGCTCGTCACCCTTCATCGCGGGTGAGCTAAGCCTTGCCGACCTATATCTCGCGCCAATCGTCTTCTACGTCTCCCTAACGCCGGATAAGGATACTGTCTTCGATATCGACGGCTTTCCGGATTGGTGGGCGAAGATGCAAGCTTTGCAGAGCTTCAAAGATACACAACCAAAGCTTGGCTGATCGATCTTTTGGTTCGCAACCCACGCCAAGCTGGGACCTTTGATCCCGTGCGCTGCATAGTCGAAACGGTTCCAAAAATCTCCCTATCCGAATCGCTAATGTAGACCCTCGTTAGAAAGGTCACTGTTCTCCTCATTAGAGATGTCACTCAGTCTGAGGCGTGGCGCCTGGGGAGATTTGAGTGATGGCGGTGCTGTCGATGAGCCGAACGGAGATCGACCGGGTTCATGTGATCCGTGATGTGCTGGCGGAACGCATTGGGATTAGCGAGGCCGCGCGATTGATGCGTGTGACGCCGCGCCAGATTTTTCGGTTGCTCGGGGTCTATCATACAGACGGCCCGGCAGGCTTGATTTCGAAGAAGCGTGGCAAGCCCAGCAACCGTTCCTATCCGGCGATTGTGAGAACGGAGGCTATTGCGCTTATCAAGGCCAACTACGCGGACTTTGGCCCGACCTTGGCCGCGGAAAAGCTGGCCGAGCGGCACGGGTTGCATCTGGGCGTCGAGACCGTCCGGCGCTGGATGCTCGCTGGCGGGATTTGGCGGACCGCCGACAACGGCTTAAACCCGTTCATCAGCCCCGATACAGACGGGATTGCATGGGTGATCTCATCCAGATCGACGGCTCCGAACATTGGTGGTTCGAGAGCCGTGGCCCGCAATGCACCCTGCTCGTTTTTGTCGACGATGCAACGAGCCGGCTGATGCATCTGCGCTTTGTCGAGACCGAGTCGACGTTCGATTATTTCGTTGCTGCGCGCACTTATTTGCAGCGCTATGGCAAACCGATTGCATTCTACTCGGACAAGCACGCAACTTTTCGGGTCAACAAGGTTGGGGCGACCGGCGGCGACGGCATGACCCAGGTTGGCCGGGCCCTGCACGAACTCAACATTGACATCATCTGTGCGAACGTTCCTCAAGCTAAGGGGCGGGTCGAGCGTGCGAACGGGACTTTGCAGGACCGCCTGGTCAAGGAGAGATGCGCTTAGCCGGGATTTCGACCATGGAAGCCGGCAATGCGTTTCTGCCCGCCTTCATGGAAGACTATAACCGGCGCTTCGCCAAGGCGCGCCTCGCGAGGGAGTTCCTCGACGCTCGCGGCCTTCACTGAGGCATGGAAGCCGCAGTTGATCAGCGATGGTCCCCATTCGCGGACAAATCGCGGCCGACAGATCGATGATGCCGCGGAATAGATAGTCGAGCGGCGTGGCGACGGCAAGCGGCCGACAGCCCGTCCACCTGCTCCAGGCACGCACCACCCCTGGCGCGCGATCCTGGCAAAGGATTTGCTAGGCGATCGACGGGCAGGCATTGGAGCGTCGTAAGCATGTTTGGTCGGCGCATATTGATATTTGTCGCGCGTCCCGGCGACGAAACCGCCGCCTGCGCCGCTGCTATCAGCAGAGCCAGAGCGCAGGGCGCCGAAATCTTCGCATTTTACCTGACTCATGGCTGCCTCGCGCGTAAGGACGGGGATGTTGCGCGACGCCGGGTCGAAGCCGAAGCCGTCGCCGCGCGCTTGGGACTGACGCCGTTGGGCTGGGCTTCTCGCGCCGCACGGCGCATTTGGCGCGAATTGCCGGAGGCGCATGCGCAAATGAGGTCGGCGATCGCGGAATGCGCACCCGACCAGGTCTGGTTTCCCGCCTACGAAGGCGGCAGTTCCGACCGCGATGCCCTCAATGCGCTGGGACAACTCTTCGTTGATCAATTCGCTATGCTCGAATTCGCCGAGATCAATTTCTATGGCGGCGCGGCGCAAACGCAGCAATTCCCTTTTCCCGACGGAAGCGAGGAGATGATCGAACTGGGGCCGGCCGAGCGCGAACAGAAACGCCAATTGTTGGATCTCTACCAATCGGACGCATACGGTCTCGCCCATGTCGGTCTCGTCAGGGAATGCGTCCGGCCGCTCGCGGTCTACGACTACAGCCAACCGCCGCACCCAGGGCGCTTGTGGTACGCCCGCCATCGCTGGGATCCATTCCACCGCGCACATGCCGATTTTACCAAGCCAGAGCAGATCTGCGAGGCGGTCGTTAGCTATTTTGAAGATGCGTGGCGCGGGCCGCCGGTCTTGTCTTGAGACGCAAGGCGTCCTTATTTTCCGCGAAACAGGCGGTGAGACAGCAATGTAACAACGCGTGTGGCCATGAACCTTCTGACCGACGTGCGTTATTTGCGTCATTTGGAGTGCCATGTTGAATAGGCTGTGCGAGTCCACGGGACGCCCTACAAACGACCTGAGTCAAAGATTCAATGATTGGTATGCGGGCTTGCGAGAAATTACCCGCAGCCGCCCATTTTCGATGTCGGAGTTCGAGGCAGCGCTTAAAACGCAAGGTAAACCCGTGCTTCTGGGGCTGGGATGGGCGACGAAAAAGGCATTTTGGAGCACCAATGGACAATATCATCGATACTGGCGGCCGCTGGCTTACGCGGATTAGGATGCTTTGCTCGCAAAATAAGAGCTGAGGGACAGCCTTAGGGTGACGCCGGCCTGACGCCGGCCATAAAGATATGACCGAGACGACGATCAGAGTATTCTGGGCAGCACTCACCGCGAATTGGCCGACGGCTATGAGCGGCCCAGTGAGCGTGCTGTTCGTTATTGCGGCCTTTTTGTTCCGAATGAAGCAGCAAGATACGGATTTGCGGATTTGCGGTTGCCGCAGTCATCTGCCTCGCCGCTGCATTTACTGGATTTGGAGCGCGGGGAGGACAAGGGGAGATGCTCTCGAAAAGAAGACCGCGGTCCTCGAATCAATGAGGCCAGAACTTGAGTTGATCTTTAACGACAGGACCCACTTTGCGTTCGTGATGAGCACTACTATTGGTTTGACGGAAGGCCGCTCAAAGCTCGTCACTGGCCATAGCTCCCGTCATACCCTTAGGTCGTGTGGACGAATTTGATCAAGCAGAGGCAGGCAGATCGCGCAGCAATGGATACTTGCGGTCTCGTTCAGAGAGAATGGCGTGCGCCTTCGGCACTGGCCAGGCGATGCGTAATTCGTCGTCGTCCCGCAGATGCGCCGAACGACTGCGGATCAAATAAACCCACGCCACTGTCCGGGAATCGTCCAATTTGCTCTACGATCTAGGCACTTCGATCATAGCGGTTTTGTCCGGCTCACCCGATATTGACAAACGACTGCGAACACTATTTCGGGTGGCTCAACGCCTCAACCAACTGCGGAAGAAGTTGGACGGCGAGAATATGATGCCCCTCCGCCGTTAAGTGGACGCCATCTTCTTGCTTGTAGCGTTTCGAAATTTCGGCGGCGCGTTCCGGCACAATCTTGATGCCCCTGGCACGTAGCCCCGCCACTATCGTGCTCATGTCCGCGTAGCCCCGCTCTCCGCTGATCCCCTTCTGGTCGTTGTTGAAATATCCTCCGCTCATATCCAGGATCACAACCTTGGTTCCGGGCGGGATGACATGCTCAAAGCGATTCAACATGTCCGTGGTTGTATTGCCGGAAACGCCCGCATTTCGGATAGTGATGTCATATCCGGCCGCTCTCAGCATTGCTTCGAGTTGCGCCGGGAATGCTTCCGATCTTGAAACGCCGAAGCCCGCGACGTTGCTGGCTCCGAGGGCCACGACCTGCGGAGGCGTTCCTTTCGAAGCGACAAGAACAAAAAGGACAAAAATCGTCGCAACGAGCCCCGCCACTCCAATGAACACTTTCTTCATCGCCTCCCCCTGCATCGGCCTCCATCCTCGAGGGTCACATCGAGGAGGATAATCTCTTTTTTCCCGGCAAGGGCGACATCTTCCTCGTCAAGATGCGCTATGTCGACGCCGAAGCTTTCGTTTTTTGAATGGGGACTCGACGCCTGCGCTGCTAGGTCGTGTGACGAACCGGCGGCGAAGGAGACGATTGACCTGAAGTTTCGTGCGGTTTTTTCGCATCGTAACGCGACCCGCTTGAAGCGCTTGAGCCGGCCAAATCCCTGTTCGATGCGCGAACGCGCTTTGTTTAGGATCTTGGCGAAGAAGGCAGGCTTGTTCTTTTCGTTGGCTTTGTGGGGGATGACCGGAGCAATGCCGCGCTTTCTAGCCGCCTCGCGGTTGGCTTTGCTGGCGTAGCCTTTGTCGCAGATGGCGGCGCGCGGCCGAATGTCCGGCCCGATGTCGACCAGAGTTTCGAAGTGACGCGCATCGGAGGCCTCGCCGCCCGTCAGGTCGAAAGCGATGATGTCGCCTGCGGCGTCCGATTTTGCGTGGATTTTCGTCGTGAACCCGCCGCGCGAGCGCCCGAGCGCTTGTCCCTCTTCCCCCCTTTCGCCCCGGCCGCCGATACATGCGCACGCACGATGGTCGAGTCGAACATCTGGATCAGATGTGCCGAGGAACTCATGGCGGCGAGCGCATCGAAGAAGGCCTCGAAAACGCCAGCCTTGCTCAGCCGGTCAAAGCGCTTCCACACGCTGTTCCAATGCCCAAAGCGTTCCGGCAAAGCCCGCCATCGAACATTCTCGACCGTGAAGAAATGAAGGGCTTCGAGGAACCGTCGGTCATCTTCGGCTTTCCGTCCGCGCCGCGGAAGGCAGGCACGAAACACCCCAAGCCGTGCCGCGCTACCGCGGGCTAAAGGCGCTACAGAGATTACCTCGGAAAACACCGAAGCCACGAGCAATGTCCCGGGGTGGCGGCACCTCACATGGACTATTTGACCGGAGCGCTCGTTGCCGATGCCGTTGCAGCGTTTCCACCCAACTGGGCGACTGCTTAGCGCGGCAATTGGAAGGCAATTGCACGAGACGCGTACCTGCCAATCCGCAGATAAGGATGACCTGTGGCGCCAGCGCTACAGCGCGGCGCCATCACAACGGAGTAGAAGTGCTGTTAGTTGAATATAGGGGTTAATCTCATGCAGCGGTTGCTTTCGCTTGCGCTCATTTTGATTACAGCGACCGTCGCCTCTAGCTTCGCTGCGGATTTGCCAACCCGGAAGTCTCCGTCGCCGCCACCCCTTTCTGCTCCCTATAACTGGACGGGCTTTTACGCGGGCTTGAATGTCGGCGGGGGATGGCTCCAAGATAGCGGCTCGTCGTATTGCGTAGACCCTGCGGGCGTCCGCAACGGGGCAACTTGCCAAGTCCTGCCGCCAGGCGCGACAGGTCGCGTCAATGGATCAGGAGTGCTGGGTGGCGCGCAAGCGGGCTATAACTGGCAATTCGGGCAAACCGTATTCGGTTTCGAGGCTGACTTCCAAGGGTCCGGGATCCGGGGGTCAACCTCGGTCTCCGGCCCCTTTGGATTTGCCGGCGGTGGTGGTCTCGCTCTGCCTGCCGGGACATACACCGCATCTGAATCGCTCGACTGGTTCGGCACGGTCAGGGGGCGCGTAGGCTATCTGGTGACGGATCGAGCGTTGCTCTACGCGACTGGCGGTCTAGCTTATGGGCAGGTCTCTGCCTCCACCGTATTTACGGCCCCCAATGTCGGCACAACTTACAGCGGACGTCGATCGTCCACTGAGGTTGGGTGGACCATCGGAGGCGGCGTGGAATATGCTATAACTCAAAGCATTTCAGCCAAGCTTGAGGGCCTCTATTACAACTTGGGCAAGGAGACCGTCATCGGCTCGGAGACGCCGCTGACCTTCGCGCCGGCGGGCTATCAGCACAACAAGACGTTTGAGACTGATGGTGGCCTCATCCGCGTTGGCTTGAACTATAAATTCGGTACGTGAGCCACCCAGCGACTCCGACCGTGCGCTTGGCTGGATGCAGCTCGATGCGATGCGGACGCATCAGCCAACGAAAAATATCCAACCAGTAGCGGCATTGAACCGTGCGGCCTTGTCGGATCGGCGGCGTTGCTGTCAAATTGCGCCGCCGTCAATCCATTGGGGAGCGTCTCAATGCTGCGCATCGGTTCCGCCGTCGTTATTCTCTCATTTGCATTTGCTGGGCCGGCCCTCGCCGTCAGCGCCGCAGTTTCGGCCGCCTGTCGCGGCGACGCCAATCGGCTCTGCGCCTCAGTTATTCACGACGAGGCTAAGCGCCACGCCTGCATGCGTGCGCATGCGGCGGAATTGTCGACGGGCTGCATCGCGGCGATCCGCGCGAGCCGGTAAATCGGGTTGAGCAGCAAAGGACTTCAATTCGCTTGACCATTCCTCGGCAGCGAAGCGGCGGATCGATCGGGCCGCCGCAATCGATCTGTCGGCCGCCGCTCACTGGTCCGGCGTCACGCTCTTGGCGGTGAGAGCGTTAGCCGTGAGGAACCACTTCGCGTGCGGCACGTCCGACTCCAAATCGAGGTCGAGCTTGATGACCTTCCAGATTCCACAAGCTGGCGTCAGCTCGCTCTGCACCTGGATGAGGCCCTGATATTTCACGTTCGGGTTGAACAGCGCCTTCACGACGATGTTCGGGGGAGACGAATTCCGGGTAGACGACGCGCGAGTGGTTATGAGGTCACTCCCCGCCACAAGCCAGACCAGCGATGTATGGCACGCCGGCGGACTAACGCTGGAGGCCGCGACAGCCGGCGGTCCGATCCATGAAACCGCTCAATTGCCGCGCACTCTGAAAGCCGAGCGGTTGATTTAACCGCAAATGCGGCAGACGGTGGAGGCATGCCCTGGTCTCGCAAGTTCCCGACGCCCATCAAACTCAAAGACGGACGCAAAATCCTGACCATTGGCGATGCGCGGGATTTGATGTCGTCCCTTGCTGACGGTCGTCAAAACGATCCTGCTTGGCAATTCGCAGTTGAGCTGTTGCAATACGCGCACAAGGTTTGCTTTGCCTGAGCTTCGATCAATCCAAGAAAGATTGCGGTTGCAGGCGAAAGGGATCGGCCGCTGCGCGTTACTGTCCCCATCTGCCGCCGCGTTGCGGGACGCGTGAGGCTTCTCCAGGCTAGGTCATGTTCCAAAACTGCAAATGCGAATGTCGAAGGCGACAGGATCGGGCCGTATTGGCCCGACGGTGCGGTCCAATATCACGCCGACGGCGCGCGGAATCCCAAGCGATTCGCATGCAGGTTAACGAAGGAGCGCGCCGATGCATTCGGCCGCAAGGTTTCATTCGCGCTCGCGACCGGCGGCCGGCCACGCTCGACCCTAAGAAAGGTCGCCGCGCCGACTTGCGCAAACCACGAGATCAATCGCTTCGCCGCCAACGTCCTTTGAAGCAGCAGCGAGCGCCTTGGCTAGATTTGTTCCGCCGCCACAGCGTCGTCGGACACTAAGCCTTAAGCATAACTCTGAACGCCGCATTAACCGATTACACTCGATAAGAGTTTATGGCGGGCGTCAAGGAAGTCATGGGCATAATGGATCTGAACGCTTGTTTCGCCGCCGCTATTTTCGAGGCGCATTGCTGCACGCTCAACAATTTAGCCGCGCCTCGTCTGCAGCGGGATTGGCGCGTCTCGTCTAAGCCATGTCGGATCGACCTTGGCGGCTTCGATGATTAGGTTGGCGGCGATCGCAGTTCTGCTGTGCTGCGCGTCCGGGGCGCTATCGGCCGAAACGCCGGTTGAGTCCGCCGCGACCAAGGATGTCAGTTCACGTCCGCTTCTTCTTGACTCAAAGCCGATGGCGCTTGGCGGGGTCCTGAAGAGAGCGGCGCCGCTTTGGGCGGCCTACAAGGCCAAATTCATCACGGACAGCGGTCGCCTGCTCGACACCGGCAACCACATGATCAGCCATAGCGAGGGCCAGGGTTATGCCATGCTGCTGGCCGTCGCTTCAGGCGATCGCGATGCTTTCGACCGCCTATGGGGCTGGACGCGCGCCAATCTGATGGTGCGCGACGATTCGCTGATCGCGTGGCGCTGGGAGCCGCGCCAGCGTCCCGCGGTGGCCGATCTCAACGACGCCGCCGATGGCGATATTCTTGTCGCCTGGGCTCTGACGGAGGCGGCCGAATATTGGTCCGACAGCGCCTATCGCGCGGCCGCCCGCCGAATCGCCGTGGAAGTCGGGCGGAAACTCATTCTCACCAAAACGCCGCTCGGCGCGATGCTGCTGCCCGCGGTGAGCGGATTCGCCACCGAGGATCGCGCCGACGGGCCCGTCCTGAACCCGTCCTACTGGGTGTTTCCCGCTTTCGCCCGTCTGCCGCTCGTGGCGCCGGAAGTGGATTGGCGCGGACTGACCGAGGGCGGGCTCAATCTCATCAAGGCGGCGCGTTTCGGAAGCGCCGGCCTGCCCACCGATTGGGTATCCGAACAGAATGGCGTGGTGCATCCGGCAGAGGGGTTCGCGCAATATTTCGGCTATAATGCGATACGGGTTCCGCTTTATCTCGCCTGGGCCGGAATCGGCGATCGCGAGCATTACGCCGGTTTCGTCGCTTTGGCGCAGCGGCAGCACGGCGCGAGCGCCATAGTCGATGTCGCGGGCGGCGGCGATGTCCAGCCGCTCGGCGAAACCGGCTATGCGGCGATCGGAGCGCTCGCGCTATGTGCGACCGAATCGCAGCCGATTTCCGGCGATGTGTGGACCCTCCGCATCGAAGAGAACTACTATCCCGTCACGCTGCGGCTGCTGGTCCTCGCCGCCGCGCAGATGAGATATCCGTCATGCCTGCGCAGCTGAACAGGCGCCTGGTTATGGCCGGGGCGCTGGCGCTCGCCATGTGCTGCGTCGCGCGCGCCGATGCGGTCAAGGATCAGCAACCCAATGCTGCGCGCTCCGACGCCTCGCCGCCAGCCGCCGCGCGCGCGCCGGAGGCCGAACTGCGGGCGACGCTTCCGCCATCCTGGTCTCCCGGCGAACTGCGCGCGACGCTTTCGGCAGCCCAGTCATCCGAGCCTTCTGAAAAATCAGAGAACGATCCGGCCCCTGACGACAGCGCCGTGCGTTACTATGCGTCCCGCAACGAGACGACGCGGGTAAATGCCGAAATCGCCCGTCTGCAGCGTCTCTACCCCGGATGGCAATCTCCGAAGGACCTCTACGATGCTCCCACGACAGGCGTCGAGGACGAGGCGGAGCTTTGGAGCTTGTATTCGGCGGACCGGATGGACGAGCTTGAGGCGGCGATCGCGACGCGCAAGGCGTCCGAGCGCGGCTGGCAGCCCTCCGCCGACCTGCAGCAAAAAATCGCTCGCAAGACAATCAGGCTCAAAGTATCCGAATTTCTCAAGCAGGGGCGGTGGCAGGACATAGCCGACTATGTCCATTCGGTGGATCTGTCCGCTGACGCGGAAGTCGACGTTCTCTGGACGGCCGCTGAAGCTTTTGCGCGGACCAAGCAGACCGAGGAGGCGAAACGCCTCTACAAGGCCGTTCTCGACAATGACAAGACGCCGGCCGAGAGGATCGCGACGATTCAGAAAGCGATGGCGAACCTGCGCATGGCCGATGTCGAGCCTTTGATCGCGGCCGGGGTTCGCGCCAATGGCGGGGCCAGCGAGTTTGCGCCGATCATGGTCGATATCACGCGCTCCAGAATCTCGGCCTATCTGCACAGCGAGCGCGATCAGGATGTCTCAGACGCCGATCTTCGGGCGTTCCAGGAATTCGCGCGCGGGTCGAACGATCCCAATCAGGCCGGTCTGATTGGCTGGTACAGCTATGCCCATCGTGATTACAAGTCGGCGCTGGAATGGTTCAAGCTATCGATCTCCCGGGGCGGCGACGCGATGGTCGCTCATGGGCTCGCGCATTCCCTGCGGGCGCTCGGCTACAATCGCGAAGTCGAGGAAGTCGCCTATGCCTGGCGGCAGCCACTCATCAACAACGCGGTCCTCTTCATCGACATACTCGAGACCGATCTCACGCGCGAAATTCCGCCCTATATCGAGCCGGAAAGGCTAGCGCGCTATGCCGACGAGACGCTGCGGCTGGCATCAGGCGAGGGAGCGCAGGCGCTGGCCTGGTATTCCTACAACACCTGTCAGTTCGAGACCGCGCTCGCCTGGTTCCAGAGGGCCTATGCCTGGCATCCGAAAGAAGCGACGACCTATGGCTATGCGCTGACGCTGCGCCGCCTGCACATGCGCAAGGAATTCTTCGAAGTGGTCAACCGATACGACGGCCTCTTCCCCAAAGTGATCGGGCTGGTTTTTCCCGACGACGCCTACCATCCGCCGACCCCGTGCGATCGCCAGCCCGCGCTGCATTCCGCCCAGACCGCGACGGCGGCCGGCGTTCCCGTCCCGCGGCCAGCGTCGTTTCAGCCAGGCGATCTAGCGGCGCTGAGCGAGATGGACGTCAAAAACCGCGCCAGATATGCGTCGACGCCGCATGAAGACCGGATGCCTTCCATCTCCCGCTCCGATTTTCCGGTGGCGGTGAAGTTTCAGAACGCCATGAGGTTCGCCTCGGCGACGGGGGTCTCGCCGCTTCTGCAAACCAGCGATCAGATCGCCGGCGCGCTCGTTCACGAATCGGAGACAGCCGATCAGCCTCTCGTCGCGCGGCGCGTGCCGGGCGTGGGGCCGATGCCCTACGAGCGCTACGGCTACGCGCTGCTCGCGGCCTATAACGGCCTGAAGACAGCCAGCGCGCCCCATTCGGCGCTTTACGCGCCGGTCGGCACGCTCTGGTCGCGGCAAATGTCGGAGGCCGGCGCGTCAGCCACTACACTGCAATTTCCATTCGACACCGTCACAGCATCGCCGTCGCTCAATCAGCCGACCTCGCTTGAGAAGGAAGGCATGCGGCGCACGATCATGAAACCGACGGACGCGACGGGGCCGAATCTTTTCCTTGGCGACAGTCAGCTCAGAGGCAACTAGAATGAGACGCGCGCTCGCCTGTTTTCTTGTCATTGGCGTCGCCGGCTGCTCCGGCGGCATCATGAACGCGCAATATGACGGGCCCGAACTCAAGGTCGCGGCGCTCGCCTCCCATCAGGTCGACGACAAAGACCTTCTCGTCAAAATACCTGAATGGGCGGGAAGGATCGAATCCGCGCGGCAGACGAATAATTCATCGGGCGTGAAACAGGAAATCGTCGTGTCCGGCGGGACCCGCGGAGACAATTTCGTGGAAGTCGCCGTCGAGACGGGAGGCGTGCGGAATGTCGACGGCTTTGCGAAAGCTCATGCGCCTTCCAGCGAGGATATCGATGAAGAGCTGAAGGCGAGGTTTCCGGGCGTCGCGATGCGCGCGATACCGAAATCGGAGGCCGGCGCCGAGACGCGCTACGACCTCGCGGTCGGACGCGCGGCGGATGGCGCGCGCTGCCTCTATGCGTGGTACTGGACGGACAATTACCGCGTCGCCTCCGATCCTTCAGGCATAGCGACGGTTGAATCGATGTTCTCTCGCAGAAAGGATCCCGCTTCTCTGCGCATCCGCCTGTGCAGCAAATATGTGACGCTCGACGACTATGCGAGCCTCGCGCGGCAGATTCGTTTTGTCCGGGCGGCCGATATCGAGCGCGTTGTTTCGGGGGCTTCGACGACCCCCGAAGAGGCCGCGCGCTCCGAATTGCATCCGCCCGATACGACCCTGGAAGACGCCACGGTGGGCACGGCAGGCGGCGAGCCGGCGCCCAAGGCGACGGTGCGAGCGGCCAGCGCCTCCGCCCATCGTCGTCTGGCCCGCAACGCCAGCCCGGTGGACAAAAAGCTCGCAGCTCCCTCGCAGCCCGAAGCTGGCGCAGGGGGCGGGCCGCGCTATCTGGCGACTCCGCCTGCTGGAACGGCGGGCGACAGCGCCCCAGGCGCAACTTCGGTCCCATCGGCCGTCGGCGCGAGCTATCCCGCCCAAGGGCAGATGCTGAATCTGCCGGCAGCGGCTCTGCGCGGGCCGGCGAACGGCGTCAGCGCCCCCGCGAGCCCGGCGTCCGGAGCCAATTAGCAGGTCGACAGGATGGCGATTGCCGGTCCCGGCGCGCGGTCCCTTACGGCGCGAAAGCGGCGCTGTCAGGCGTGAGAATTCGCCAGCGCTGATCAAGAATCGTTAACGAACTGTTCCATATAGTCTGGCCATCAATAGCGACGACGACCAAAGAACGCGCCCGTTCCTGAGAGCGGCACACCGGGAATTGTGGAGCAAGTCGATGCCGCGAATGATTCGCGCGCTAGGTTGGTTGGTGACTGCGTTCGCAGGGATTGCTTTTGCGACGCTTCCCATCGGTATTGACGCACAATTGCTGCTTGGACTTTCCTGCATCGCCGGAATGCTCATCCTGTGGTGGGCGCCCCGCGAGGGCGTTTTCAAACATATATTCCTGGCTCTCGGCACGTTCGTCGTCCTGCGTTACGTCTATTGGCGGACGACGACGACGCTGCCGCCCATTGGCCTGACGTTCGATTTCGCCTTCGGCCTGCTCCTCTACGGCGCCGAGATCTACTGCGTTCTGGTGTTGGCGCTCAGCTTGTTCATCACCGCCGATCCTGTGCCGCCGAGGGATGCGCCAGGATTCGAAGACGACGAATTGCCGACGGTTGATATTTTCGTCCCATCCTACAACGAGGACGCCGATCTGCTGGCCTCGACGCTCGCCGCGGCCAAATCCCTCGACTATCCGCCCGAGAAGCTGAACGTCTTCCTGCTGGACGATGGCGGCACTGACGCCAAAGTGGGTTCGACCGATCTGCGCGTGGCGCTCCCCGCCCAACGCCGGCGGGCCAGCCTGCAGGCGCTGGCCGAACGGCTTGGCGTCAAATATTTCGCACGGGCCAGGAACGATCACGCCAAAGCCGGCAATCTCAATGCCGGCATGGCCGTTTCGCATGGCGAGCTTGTCGCGATCTTTGACGCCGATCACGCGCCTTTCCGCGCATTCCTCAAGGAGACGGTCGGATTTTTCCTGAAGGATCCGCGTCTGTTCCTCGTCCAGACGCCGCATGTCTTCCTCAATCCCGATCCGATCGAAAAGAATCTGCAGACCTTCAAAGGCATGCCGTCCGAAAACGAAATGTTCTACGGTATCATCCAGCGCGGCCTCGACCGCTGGAACGCTTCCTTCTTCTGCGGTTCGGCGGCGGTCCTGCGGCGCCGGGCGCTCGATAGCGTCGGCGGCTTCGCCGGCATCACGATCACCGAGGATTGCGAAACCGCGCTCGAGCTTCACGCCGCCGGCTGGAACAGCGTCTATGTCGAGAAGCCGCTGATCGCCGGCCTGCAGCCGGAGACTTTGGGAACGTTCATTGGACAGAGGTCGCGCTGGTGCCGCGGCATGATCCAGATCCTCATCCTCAAGAATCCCCTGTTTCGCCGCGGCCTCTCGCTTGCGCAGAGGATATGCTACGTCTCCAATCCGCTCTTCTGGTTTTTCCCGATCCCGCGACTCATCTTCACGTTCGCGCCGTTGCTGTACCTGTTCTTCTCGCTCAAGATCTACGTCGCCAATCTCAATCAGATGTTCGCCTATACCGTCACATTTTTGACGGTGAACATAATGATGCAAAACTACCTCTATGGCCGGGTGCGGTGGCCCTGGGTCTCCGAGCTTTATGAATATGTCCAATCGATCTATCTGTTTCGCGCAATATTCAGCGTCATTTTCAATCCGAGAAAGCCGACGTTCAACGTCACCGCGAAGTCGTTGACGCTCGAGGACGATCAGCTCTCGGAACTAGCCAGACCCTATTTCTTTGTATTTTTCCTGCTTCTATCAGCCGCTGCGATGGGTTCGTGGCGCCTGCTGACGGAGCCGACTTTCAACGATCTGCTGGTCGTCGTGATGATCTGGAACGCCTTGAATGTGGTGATCGCGGGCGCGGCGTTGGGCGTGGTGGCCGAGCGCCGTGAATTGCGCCGCGCGCAGCGTCTCGACATCCAGCGTCACGGGCTGCTTCTTAGCGGCGGGGCCGAAGTGCCGGTGATTATCGAAGATGTTTCGCGCGGCGGCGCGCGCGTGCGCACGGTGGGCGGCGGCCTGCCGATCCGGCGCGAGGGCGAGACGATCGGCACCCTGGTTGTCGATCAGGTCTCAGGAGAGCTTACAGTCAGAAGCCTCTCCGTCGTTGTGAGGCGCATCAACGCCGATGGCGAAAACGATCTCTACGGCCTGCAGTTCATGCAGACTTCGCCGGCGCAGATGCGCCTAGTGGCCGACCTGATGTATGCGGACTTCCTGGTGCTGGATCGCCATCGCCAGGGAAGGCGCAAGAAGAAAAGCGTATTCGCCGGGACGCTCCTGTTTGTCGCCTGGGGCGTGCGCTACAGCCTGCGCGCCTGCGGCATTGCGCTAAAGCCCAAAAAGAAGATCGTCAAAGAGGCGCCGCGTTCAAAGGAGCAGCCAGCGGACCTCAAGAAGCCGGCGCATCCGGCGGCCGAGCTTGCCGCGCGCGCTCATGAAGCCCATGCGGCGCCGGAGCGGGATGCGGCGCAGGCGGAGACCGACGCGCGCCAAAGGGCGGCGTCATGAGCCGCCGTCATTTCGGCAAAGCCGTCGCCGACCTTGGCGGCCTGGCGAGAGCGACGATCTTCTTCTGCTGCGCCATCTGGTGCGCGAATATCGGGCAAGCCGCGGAATCTGCCGTTCCTTCGGGAGACGCTGCGAACCAGACGGTCTGGCGCATGCCGGGCGACGCCGCATCAATGCGGATCGCCGGAGAGGACGGCGTGGTTCTCTGGCCCGTCTATGTGCCGGAAGGTTCGGTCGCCCAACTCAAGCGATTCCAGCTGGCGTTTCAGGCCGCTATTTCAGTGATGCCTGAGGGCTCGTGGCTGAATGTGACGATCAACGGCAAGGGGATCGGCCGCGTCCCGATCGCCGCGCCGAAATCGATCAAGGTTCTGGACTTCGACATTCCGCCGGGACTTCTGGCGGCCGGATGGAACGCCGTGCAGGTCTCGGTGACGGAACGACACAGGGTCGACTGCTCCATCGATGCGACCTTTGAATTATGGACGCAGCTCGACCCTGCGCGGACAGGGCTCGTCGGGCCGCCTCCTGTTCTCAAAACGCTTGACGATCTGGCGGCGGCGCCCGTCGATGATTCCGGCGCGCAGCGCATCAAGCTGGCGATGCCGCCCAACGCCGCACCGTCCGATGTCTCCCGAGTGCTATCGGTCGTCGAACGGGTCGCATTGCGAGGCGTCTTCCTGCATCCGGTCGTTGACATGTCCTCGTCGCAGCGGGCAAGCTTGAAGATTGATTTCAGTCCATCCGCGCAAGTCGAGGGCGCAGCGGGCGAGCCGTCCAGTGCGGACCTGCGGATGTCGAGGGATCAGGCGGGCGCGCCGATTCTCAATATTGCGGCGGGCGATCTCAAAAACTTTCTGAGCGCGCTCGAACGGCCGGGAGGCGAACTCAAGGGAACGTCGGAAGGCGTGCGCGCCCTGACCAATGCGGCGGGCAGACGCGTGGAGTTCGGCGTCGCGATGACGCTGTCGGATCTTGGATTGGCGACGCATGCCTTCACAGGCCGGCTTTTCCGATCGAGCATCGATCTCGTGCTTCCTCCCGACAGCTATCTCGCGGACTATGGCGAGGCCCGGCTGTCCCTGGACGGCGGCTATACCGGTGACCTCACCAGCCAGGCACGGCTCGTCGTTCGCGTCAATGGCGTGATCGACGGCAGCCTGGCGTTTGACCATTCCGGCGGCGCTGCAATGCAGGGGCAGATCATACATATGCCACTGAGCGCGTTCCGGCCAGGCCGCAATCACATTGAGATCGAGGCGCAGCTCCCGACGCATGCCGATGAATCCTGCGACACGCTGGCGGCGATCGGAGCGAAGGAGCGGTTTCTAATTCTCGGCACAAGTACTTTGACGATCCCGAATCTGGCGCGCATCGCCCGATTTCCGAACCTTTCGGCGACCTTCGTCAATGGCTTCCGCGTGACCAGAGACACACATCCGAGTCTTTTCCTGCCGCGCATCACGCCTGACGTGATCGCCGCGGCGGCGACGCTGCTGGCGAATGTCGCGGCCCGGACGGAAGCGCCGGTCGATGCGGAAGTCTATACCGGTCAGCCGAAGGACGAAGGCGGTTCAATCGTCGCCATTGGCGTCGCCTCGACGCTGCCGGCGGCGCTTCTGACAAAGGCGGGACTCGATGCGCCGTCGATCGACAGCGTCTGGGGCGCTGACCGAAAGAACGGCGACATAACCGGCGCGATCGCCGTCGGAGGTCGCGCCGAAAAGACCGATACCGATCGCCAGCGTCTCGACGCCTGGAACGAACGCCTTGCCGAACCCAACAATTGGTTCGATCCCTGGATCGAATGGGCGAGAACGATTTCCGTTCGATCGCTGCGCACGGCGGGGCTGATCGATTATGCCGATCCTCCCTATTCGGTGACGCCGGACACGCGTTTTGTCGCGGCGCAGGGGCTGTTCGGCGCCAGCAAGCTGACGGTTTTCGCCGCGCCTGACGAAACGTCGCTGGCGGCGGGCGCTTCCTCGATCACCAGCCTTTCCCAACTCGAAAAGGTCGACGGCCGCGCGGCCGCGCTGGACAGCGCAGGCACGGGACTCGATCTGGTGGCGGCCCGCGATCCCTCGTTCTTCCGCACCGTGCCCTTCGGCGTCGAAAACGATCGCCTGGTCGCGGCGGGCTGGCTGTCGAGCCACGCGGCCTGGTACATCTGCATGGCTCTCGCACTCGCGCTGCTGCTCGGCGTCTTCACCTGGGCCAGCCTTGTCTTTTCGCGCAAGAACGCATGATCGCCATCCGCCCGCTGCTGGCCCTTGCGGTCCTCCTCGTTGCATTCAGCGCCGCTCGGGCCGCGCCGCCCGCCATCGGCGGAACGCTGCGCGCGCCGGAATTCTGGCAGGTCTACAAGACGCGCTTCATCAGCCCGAGCGGCCGCGTCACGGACAATGGCAATGGCGGAATCTCCCACAGCGAGGGACAGGGTTACGGCATGATCCTCGCCGTCGCCGCCGACGACCGCGCCACATTCGATCTGCTGTGGCGCTGGACCCAGGCGCAGCTCCTCCGCGACGATGGGCTGTTCGCCTGGAAATGGGATCCGAACGCCACGCCTCATGTGTCCGATCCGAACAATGCAACGGACGGCGACCTCCTGATCGCCTGGGCGCTGGCGGAGGCCGGAGAGTTCTGGCCGGGCAGTCCCTATCGCGCCGAAGCGCGACAACTCTCCATCGCGATCGCGCGGACGTCGATAGCCGATACGCCGTTCGGGCCAGCGCTTCTTCCCGCAGTTCGAGGCTTCGGATTGGGCGAACGCCCCGACGGGCCGGTGATTAATCTGTCCTACTGGGTCTACCCTGCGCTATGGCGATTGCAATCCATCGCCCCGGATGGACCCTGGAGCGCGCTCGCGAAGTCGGGGCTGACGATCGGCGCCGTGTCGCGCTTCGGCGAAGCCGAGGTTCCAACCGACTGGATTTCGCTGGGGGCCCATCCGGCGCCAGCCGAGGGATTCGCGCCGACCTTCGGCTATGACGCGATCCGCGTGCCGCTCTATCTCGCCTGGGGCGGGTTGGGGTCGAAGGCGAATCTGTTCGCCTATTCCGATCTTTGGCGCGATCCCGCCGACGGACTGTCGCGGCTTGATGTCGTAACCGGGCGGCCGACAGAAGCGTTTCGCGAGAAAGGATATTTCGCCATCGCGGCTCTCGTTCGCTGCGCCGTGTCGGGCGCGAAAATTCCGGCGGAGCTTTTGGGGAATGACGCCGACGCCTATTACCCGACCACATTGCGCGGCTTCGTCATCATAGCGGCGCGCCAGCGATTTCCTCAGTGTCTGCCCTAGGGGCGGGACGGATCGATCTGCGCCGGCGCATGGGAGCGATCATCAGCTTTCCCTTGGTCACTGACCGCCCCACCACACCCAGACGAAGCCTGCCGCGAGCACCGCCTCCCCGACGACCGAACGGAAGACGCCCGCGCCGACGCGTCGAGCCAGGTACTCGAAGAGGCCGAGACCCGCGAGCAGCGCTATTGCTCCGCCCATGACCAGACACACCGCCGAGCGCAGATCCGAGGGGGCCGCGGCTCGTCCGAGGAAGAACATCAGGGCGAGGGCAAGATACATCGCGCCGATCCGGCGAAATAGGATAAGCGACCCCGCAGTCGCTTCGACGCCCCATTCCTTGAGCACGGAACCTCCGGCGAAGATGAAGCGGAGGCCGAGAAGGCAGCCGGCGCACGTCATGAGCAGCGCCATGATCTGAAAGGTCATTGTCGGTCTCCCGCATGCCGCAGCTTGTTTGTTCGACGGATGGCGATTGCGTCGAGAGAGAGCATGGACCTTTGCAGTCAGACGATCCATGCGGTAGCGTCTATTCTTCGTTGGAGATCGTCCAAAGATGGATCCGCTATCCGATGTCATTTCGCTTCTGGAGCCGAGAAGCTATCTCGTCGGCGGCTTCGAGGCGGGCGGAGACTGGTCGATCCGCTTCGATCCCTTCAACGGGATCAAATGTTATGCAGTGACCGCAGGGGCGTGCTGGCTCGCGATTGAGGGCGCCGGGGAGCCGGTGCTTCTTGAGCAGGGCGATTGCTTCCTTTTGCCCCGCGGCTGGCCATTCCGGGTAGCAAGCGATCTGACCCTGCCGGCCGAGGACTGGAAGCGCCATTTTCTTGGGTCCCGCGACGGCGAACTGGTCAAACTGAATGATAGCCGCGGGGTCACGGTGCTCGGCGGCCATTTTCAGCTCGCCGGGCCGCAGTTGGAGATGTTGCTCGGCATGCTGCCGCCGATCGTCCATCTGCGAAGGGAAAGCGAGCGCAAGACATTGCGCTGGGCCTTCGACCGGATGGGACAAGAGCTGAGCGAGGCCAAACCGGGAAGCTTCTTGATCATCCAGCAGCTCGTCTACATGATCTTCGTTCAGGCGCTCCGCCTCCACCTCGACGAGCGCAACGGCGTCGGCTGGCTGTTCGCGCTTTCCGACAAGCAGGTAGGCGCGGCGATCGCAGCCATCCATCGCGAGCCGGGACGGCGCTGGACGGTGGCGGCGCTGGCCCTTGAAGTGGGGATGTCGCGCTCCGGTTTCGCGGCGCGATTTGGGCAGTTGGTCGGCGATGGACCGATCGAATATCTCACCCGCTGGCGCATGTTGCTCGCCGGCCGCAGGCTCTCGCGCGGCGAACCCATTAGCGCCGTCGCCCGCTCGCTGGGGTACGAATCTGAGAGCGCGTTCAGTTTTGCATTCAAGCGAGTGATGGGCAGCGCGCCTCGTCATCACGCGCGCCTGGCGGCCGTTGCGTAGCGGGCCGCTCGGTCTAGGCAGATTGAATGTCCGCTTGGACCGCCACTCATCCGGAAACCTGCCCGGCCACCCTCGGCCAGAAGCGGACCGCGGAGGTCTCATAAGCTAGGCTTAGCGTCGACGCTTTCTCACTCTGGCCATCGCGGAATCTCACCTCGACACCGTACGCAGTGAGACGCCAGGGGCATTGTTGCGTTGCGAAAATGCATCGAGGCGCTTCCCAAACACCTCTTTCCAGTACATTGTTACAAGCAGAGGCTGGAAATACGGCCCCTGCCGGAGGAGGCGATCATGGGAAAGAGCATCGGACCTGTGCTGGCGCTAGCATGCGCGATTGGCTTAGCGGGAGCGCTGACCGTCAATGCGGCCGAAGAAATCAAGGGCGCCGCCACCGCCAAAATGGCGCCCGCGGCGCCGAAGATGACGACGATCACCCAGGCTCTGCTTGACCATGCGGCGGCGGATGGCGCGAACTTCCTGCAGACCAACGGCAACTATTCGCAGACGCGTTTCCATCCCGCCAATCAGATCACCACGGCAAACGTCAAGAATTTGCATCCGGCCTGGATATTTCAGACCGACATTCTCGACACGCTCGAGACATCGCCGATCGTCGTCAACGGCGTGATGTTCGTCACCACCGCCTTCGATCACGTCTACGCGCTGAACGCCAAGACCGGCGAGCAGATCTGGGAATATCAACACAAGATGGGGCCCGTCACGACCTATTGCTGCGGGCCGAACAATCGCGGCGTCGCGGTCTATGGCGACAATGTCTATGTCGCGACGCTCGACGCCAAACTGGTCGCGCTGGACGCCAAGACCGGCGACGTCAAATGGTCGAAGGAAGTCGCCGATCCTGAAAAGGGCTATTCCGAGACAATGGCGCCGACGGCGGTCAAGGGTCTCATTTTGCTGGGCACCAACGGCGGCGAATATGGCATTCGCGGCTTCGTCAAAGCCTTCGACGCCGCCACCGGCGATCTGAAATGGACCTTCGATACGGCGCCGGAGAATTCGGCCGGCGTCTGGGCTAAGACCGACGCCACCGGCCGCGACATGCATCGCGACATCGAGGCGGAAAAGGCCGCCTATCAGAAGAACGGCGATCCCTATAAGACACTGGGCGGCGGCGTCTGGCAGAACCCTTCCTATGACGCGACGACCAACCGCATCTATTTCGTCGTCGGCAATCCCTCGCCCGACCTCGACGGTTCGGTACGTCCCGGCGACAACCTCTACACCGATTCGCTGGTGTCGCTTGATCTCGACACTGGCAAATATGTCTGCCACTTCCAATATATCGCCCATGACCTCTGGGATCTCGATGCGGTTTCGCCGACCGTCATCACCAGAGTCGTCGACAAGAGCGGCAAGATCATCAATGGCGTGCTGCACGCCGGCAAGACCGGACATATCTATGTCCACGACGCCAAGGACTGCAGCCTGATCCGCTTTTCCGAAGCGATGATTCCGCAAGAGAACATGTGGACTTTGCCGACCAAGGATGGCGCACGCATGCTGCCCGGCGCCAATGGCGGCAGCGAATGGTCGCCGATCGCCACCAACCCCAACCTCGGCCTCGCGTATTCGCTGAACCTGCATCAGCCGATGAATTATTTCGTCGATTCATCGCCCTATCCCGACGGCAAGCTGTGGCTCGGCGGCGCCTTCAAGGTCATCCCGACCGAGGAACAATGGGGCAAGTTCGTGGCCGTCGACTACAATACCGGCAAGGTGCGCTGGAGCGTGAAGACCCCCCAGCCAATGATCGGCGGCGCGCTGGCGACTGCCGGCGGATTGGTGTTCGCCGGCGAAGCCAACGGCCATTTCAAAGGCTATGACGCCCGAACCGGCGCGATTTTATGGGACTTCAACGCGGGCGCCGGCGTCAATGCGCCGCCTTCGACCTATTTGGTCGACGGCAAGCAATATATCGTGGTCGGCGCTGGCGGGAACACGCAGATCGACGCCAAACGCGGCAATTCGATTATCGCTTTCTCGCTCTGATCAGGCGTCATCAGTACGGCGCAACGCCGCGCTTTGAAGCAGAATTGGGGTCGGCTCCGCCGGCCCCATTGTTTATTGAACAAGCGCGAACGCCGTGAGCATTCAGAAATGATCTTTGGTAAATTGAACTGGCGCGCCGCCGTCGCGCTCGCGGCTCTGTTCGCCGGCGCCGATTGCGTTGCCGCCGATACGATCGAAGAAAAGGCGGCGGTCTGTTCGGCATGTCACGGCGAGAATGGCGTGCCTGTCGACAAGTCGATTCCCGTCCTGTTCGGCCAGAACGAGGGTTACATCTATGTCGAATTGCGCGACATGAAGAAGGGCGCGCGCAAGAACGACCGGATGGCGCCGATTGTCGAAAACATGACGCGCGACGACATGCTCGCCCTCGCCGCCTATTTCGCGGCCAAGCCCTGGCCCAATCTGCAGCAGCCGCGCGCCAAGGCCGAGGACGCCAAGCATTTCGACCAGATGGCGATCGCCGGCACCTGCCCGGCCTGCCACCAAGCAGGCTACGTCGGCGCGGGCACGCAGCCGCGCCTCGCCGGCCAGAGCGTCGATTACCTCACCAAGACGATGCTCGATTTTCGCGCCGGGGCGCGAACGAACAATGACTGGATGAAGGACCTGATGAAGACTTTCAGCGAGGACGATATCCGGCAGATGGCGCGCGTACTGGCGGGCATGTAGGGCGCCTTCGCGCAAACTCACGGCGTCGCGACGATCGCCTTCACCTCCGCGCCGCCGGCAAGATCGGCGGCGCTCTTGCCCGTCTTGTCGCGCCTGGCTCGATCGGCGCCCGCGGTGAGCAACGCCTGCGCGATGGCGCCATGGTCGAGGCCCGCGGCGATCATAAGCGCGGTGCGGCCGCGATCGTCGGCAAGATCGATCGTCGCGCCCCGCTCGATGAGAAGCTTGACGGTTCGCAACCCCTCCTCCTTCGGCGCGGAATCGGCGTGACCGGCCGCCCACATCAGCGCCGTCAGATCTGCGCTATAGCGCCGGTTCGGATCGACGCCGGCGTTCAACAGCATTTCCACGATCCGCGTCGCGCCGCGCGCCGCGGCATAGACGATGACGCTCTTGCCGGTCGCGTCGACCGTATCCGCCGGCGCCTTGTGCGCAAGCAGCGCCTCGGCGAGTTCGGCATTGGCGTTGAAAGCGGCGGCGCTCAACGCCGTCTCGCCCTGTCTGTTGGCGACATCGACTTTCGCGCCGGCGTCGATCAGCATTTTTGCGACCGCTGCGCGATCGGCCTGCACCGCCTGGAAAAGCGGCGTCGAGCCCGCCACATTGGGGCGGTCGAGCTGCTCGGCATTCGCCTTGTCGGCGAGCAGCGCCTTGACGAAGGCGAGCCTTCCCATTCTGGCGGCGATCGCCAGCGCAACATTGCCCAGACGGTCGCGCGCCAGAGGCGAAGCGCCCGCTTTGATGAGCGTGTCCAGCGAAGTAACGCAGCCCTTATGCGCGGCCTCGAACAGCAGATTGTTGATTTGCAACGAATCCGGCGATTGCGAGAGGGTATGCGTCGCTTCGAGCTTGAAATCGTTGCACAGCGCCGCGCTCGGTTCGGCCGGCCCTTCCTGCGCGGCGGCGGGCGCCGCGCACCAAAGCGAAAGCGCCAGAAAAACAGATATTCGCCGCATCACACTTTCCGCTCGCTCGCCAAAGCCCCGTTCGACCGCCGAAGTTATTTTGCACAGTCCTTCAGATTCTTCTCCTCGATCGAAAACACCGAACCCTCTTTGATCTGGACATTTTCGACAAGGCAGCGGCGCCCGCTGTCATCGACGAATTTGACGTCATAGAGGCCAGACGCCGCGCCGGTGATCTTCAGGCGTTCGTCATGATCCACGGCATGATCGGCATCATTCTCGGTCTGGTTCGAGCCCCATTGGTTCTTGCCTGCGGGCGACAGCTGCACCGAAGTGATCGTATGCGCCGTCAAATTCCAAAGCTGGGTGTTCCTGGCGATCGCCGCCGTTGGCGCGACGATCAGAAGCAGCGATGTCCAAGCGGCGCTCCTGGCCATTTCGTCATCCCCAAAGCGCGCCCACCGTCATCCCGGAGGAATGATGCGAGGAATTGGCGCGACCGCTGAAAGAAGCGATTGGTAGCGGCATTGGAGCCAGAATCCAAGGCGCGACGTTCCTTGCCGGCGCGTCGACGCTGTTCATCGAACCTTGTAGCTGAGCGGCGCGGAAAACATCCGCGGCGCGCTGACCGGCGGCGGCGGAAACGGGCTTGCGCGACGCACCGTCGCCAGGGCCTCGGCGTCGAGGATCGCATCGCCTGCCGATTGGACCAGGGAGACGCCGGCGACCTGGCCGGACGCATCGATCGTGAATCGCACGACTGCGATTCCATGTGGGGCGCGATCGCGCGCGGCTTCAGGATAGCGCTTAGCCGCCGAAAGCCGTGCGATGACCGCCCCCTGATATTCGGACGCTTCGGCGCCCGAAACGGCGGGCGCCGCCTGAATCGCGGCATGCGCCTCGGTGTTGCGCGGCGGTACGGCGCGAGACTTCGGCGGCTGAACCGCCGCCGGCGCATGGGCGCGTCCGGGCGCTGTGGCGGGAGGGGCCGGCGGCCTGGCGTTGGACGGGGCGGGCGGCGCTGGGGCGACGCGCGCGGGCACTGGCTGTTCGGCGACCGGCGGCGGCGCGATCGGAGCGGGCGGAGGCGCGCCGGATGCCGCGGGGGGCGGCGTCGATGTCTGCGCCTCCGGCGCCGCCGGCTCAGTTAACGGCGCGGGAGGCGGAACCGGCGTCACAACTGCCGGCGCCGGCTGTTCGGCACCAGGCCAAGGCTCCTCCGCTACAGGCGCAGGCGTGGCCAATGACGCCGGGGGCGGAACAGGCGTCAGATTCTCCGGCGTCGCCTGTTCAGTCGCTAGCGGCCGCTCGACCGTGCCTGATGGAGGCGTAGCCAAAGGGACTGGGGGCGGAACGGGCATGATGGCTTCCGGCGCGGTCCGATCGGCAACCGGCGGCGGCGCGATCGAATCGGAGGCCGGAAGCGGCAGGGGCATGACATTTGCGGGCGCCGCTGGCTCGATGACCAAGGGCGGCGCGACTGGAGCAATAACAGTAGGCGCCGGGGCCGCTTCTTCGGGAACGGGCGCCGGCTCAACTTTCGGTGGCGACAATGCCTGCGTGGGCGTCGATTCCACGACGATTTCAATCGGCGTGGAATCAGACGGCGCCGGCGAAGGCTTCGGCCAGACGAACACGGCGACGAGCCCGGCGGCATGAAGGCTGAGCGAGAGAACGACCGCTGCGATCCAGATTTGCGCGCCGTCCTCGGCGCGGCGCTCTGGCCGCGCATAGACGTCGCTGGGACAAAGCGCTGCCATGTCGCAGCCCGTCGCCACGCCAACCGAAGCGTCATTCATAATATCCGCCGCAGCGCTCGACGCCCGCCGCCGCCGGGCGGCGCCGGAGTCTAAGTCGCCGCCGACGAGGTCAGCTCCCCCGCTCGCCAGTTGCTCTGCGATCCGCATCGGCTGCATTTTCCTCCGCGCAATGAATGCAGACGCCGCGCGAGGCGTGCAACAATCTTCGAACATCCATTAAAACGTCGCCTTCATTCCTCCATAGAACGAACGCGGTTGCGCCGGACTTACCGAGCGCGGATCGGTGAAAGGGGCGCCTCCGCTGGCGAAATTAGGAACATCGCCGGTGTCGAAGAAGGTACCATAAGTATAGTAATGGTTGTCCAGGATGTTTTCCACGCGGGCGTATATCTGTATGTTTTTTGTGATCTGGTAGGAAGCGTCGGCGTTGACGACAGCATAGGCGGGAAGCTGCCTCGCCTGGTTGGACTCGTCGCCGACATAATATTGCGAGCCGACGGCGATCATATCGGCGCTGATTGTGAAATCGCTCGTCAAAGCATATTCAGCGCCGAGCTTCAGGCGGTTACGCGGGATCATCGGCAGGCGATCGCCGGGGAGCACCTGAACGTTGCCATCGGCGTCGGCGAAGGGCGAGTTGGAGGCGAGCAGCAGCGCATTGCGGAATGTCGCGTCGACATAGGCATAGCTGGCGTAGACAGTCAGCTTGTCGGATTTGAGATTGATTTGGGCTTCGACGCCCTGTCGCCGGGTCGCGCCGACATTCTGAAAATAGCCGAAACCCTGCTGATCGGGGCTTGGCACATTGAGAATGTCGTCCTGATCGTCCGTATGAAAGACGCCGAGTTTCCAGCCGAGCGTCCCGACATCGGCCCCAAATTCATGCGATCCGCGCAATCCCGCCTCGAGCGTGCGGGCGACGACCTGCTTGAGCGGCGGGTCGGAGACCAGGAAACTGGCGACAATGCACGGATGCACGGGATCGGCGCAGCCGAGTTCGAGCGGCGTCGGCGCGCGATTGGCCTCGGAATAGCCGGCATAGGCGGTAAGCTGCGGAGTGATCTTGTAAGTCGCGCCGATCATCGGGTTGAAGCGGGAATAGGTGACGTCGCCGTTCAGCGCGGAGCCCAGTTGATCGCGCAAATTGATATTGGCGACGTTCAGACGGCCGCCGCCGGAGATCGAGAACTCTTTGGAGACATCATAGGTATCTAGCGTATAGAGCCCGTTGTAGAGATTTGTCGTCCGCAACGAGACAGGACCGTCGGATACGGGATCGCCGGAGGGTCCGAGGAATACGCCTGAGCCCGATGTGAAGAAATTCGGTTGGATCGTTCCCAGTTCGGCGCTGGCGGAGAAATTGGTTATTCCATAATCCACGCTGGCGCCGACGACGAAATGATTGTCATGGCCCCACAGGGCGTCCGTGTTGGTCGCCTGCAGCGTGGCGCCGACGCTGGTCGTGTGCGTCGCCGTGCGGTCGATTTCGCCAAGCGTGGCGCCTGACGCAAACGGATTCGATAACTGCGCGCCGTTAAGCCCGTTGGCTGGCGCCGTGCCGTTGAAGCACAGCAGGGTGGGATCGGCGCAGGGCGCCGCATTGGTGGAATTGCCATCGACCGTCGATTGACTGAAGGCGCGAATATGAGCGGCTCCCTGGATCGTCCAAGTCGGCGTCGCATTCACCGTCGCGGTGGCGTTGACATAGCCGACCTCGTTGCGCGACGACTGCGGCGTCGTGTAGACGCTGCTCCAGCTCTGATCGAGCAGTTCGATCGGCGCCGCCGCCGTCGCGCCGAAAAAATTGTCGGCGGCGCCGATGTTGAGGTGAATTTCGCTGCTGTCGCCCTTGTAGCCGATATCGCCATAGAAGCGGCGAATCTGGGATGGCGAGCTATCGCGATAGCCGTGATCCTGGACAGCCTCCAGGGCGCCATAGGCGGCATAGTCGCCAACCTGCTTGCCCCATTGCAACGAAGACTGGCGGCGGCCGTACGAGCCGCCCATCACGTCGATCGCCGTTCCCTGAAAATTGAAGCCGTCCTTCATCTGCACGCTCAGGGCGCCGCCAAGCGCATTCAACCCGAACGCCGGATTGTTGCTGATGACGTCAATCGAGCGCACGGCCGCTGTCGGAATCAGGTCCCAATTGACGGTGTCGCCGAAGGCTTCGTTGATTCGCACGCCATTCTGATAGACGGCCAGGCCCTGCGGCGTGCCGGAAACCGGCGAAGAGTCGAAACCGCGAAACTCAACATCCGGCTGAAAAGGATTTCCGGCGACTTCGTCCACCGTGATGCCTGGCGTCTGTTGCGCGAGCGCCTTGACGACGCTCGGCGATCTCTCCGCCTCGATCTGCTTGGCGTCGACGATGGTGACGCCGGCGGGAACCTTGTCGATGTCGACGCCCGTGCCGGAAAGCGGCGTCGTCGCGAAGACTTCAATGGTCGGCAGGACTACCGCGCCCGATGAGCGCGAGGGCTGGAGGACCGGCGGCGCGTCCTGGGCTAGCGCCTGCGACGCGGAAAATGCGAAGCTCGCCACTGCGATCGACGACAGACGCAACACGGTCCCGGTCCCCCCAATGCGCTGACGCTGCCGTTGTAAAGGTCGGATCGCCGGCTTCCGTCTCCGCGTCGCCCATTTTGAGCATGAAAGGCCGAGAAAATATACGCTTGAAGCGGGGGTCCCGGCCCTGGCGACGCTGCCCGCTCCGTCGCGAACGCCCCCGCGCGACTTTAGCCCTATCGTCAACCTGGCCTTCATCGGATAGGTTGGCGCTCAAAGCCAAAACGTTCGCCGTTTCCGGCGAGCACAGCGAAAATGACCATTCAGAATGAACCGCTGCATCTGGACCCATTCGCGAATGCGTCGAGGCTTGGCTGGCTCCCTGATCGCCGCGGGCCTCTGGGCGGCCCGGCTCTCCTCCGCCACTGCCGATGAGACCGCGCCGCCGCCCGTCGCGGAGATCAAGATCGGCTATCTCCACCGCGCGCCCTCTAAAGCGAAGCTCTCGCTTCTCGATATTCCGGCCGACAATGACGGCAGCGCCGGCCTGCAGCTCGCAGTGGATGATTCCAACACGACAGGACAGTTCCTCAATCAGCAATTCGTCTTCGCCGACCGGCTGCTGAGGCCCAAGGACGATCCAGCGGCGGCGGATTTGGCGCTGGCCGACCAGGGAGCCGCGTTCGTCGTCACCGATCTCGACGCGGCGGACTTGCTCAAGGTCGCCGATGCCGGCAAAGCGCGGGGCCAGATCATCATCAATGCCGGAGCGACCGACGATCGCCTGCGCGAAGAGGATTGCCGCGCCAATGTCATCCATGTCGCGCCAACCCGTTCGATGCTCGCCGATGCTCTCGCGCAATATCTGGTCTGGAAGAAATGGCGCAAATGGTTGCTCATCGTCGGGTCGCATCCCGGCGACAAACTCCTGGGCGACGCCTACCGGCGTTCGGCGCAGCGCTTCGGCGCGAAAATCGTAAACGAGCGCGAATTCGCCGACACGGGAGGCGCGCGCCGCACCGACAGCGGCATCGTCGAGATCCAGCGGCAAATTCCGGTATTCTCGCAAGAGGCGCCGGAATATGACGTGCTTGTCGCCGCCGATGAGAGCGAGGTTTTCGCCGGCTATCTCCCCTACCGCACCTGGGACGCCCGACCTGTCGCCGGTTCGGCAGGCCTGACGCCGGTGACGTGGAACGGCGCCTTCGACCAATGGGGCGCGACCCAGTTGCAAAGCCGCTTCATCAAGGCGTTCCATCGCGCGATGTCGGCGCTCGACATGCAGACCTGGAGCGCCGGGCGCATCGTCGGCGAGGCGGCTGCGCGCACCAGATCGGCGGACCCTCAGGTCCTGCTTGCCTTCATCAAGAGCGCCGACTTCGCCCTGGCCGCCTTCAAGGGGCAGAAACTCACGTTACGCGACTGGAACCTGCAATTGCGTCAGCCGATTTTGCTGTTTGACGGCCGCAATAATGTCTCGGTCTCGCCGCAGGAGGGATTTCTCCACCAGGTGTCGGAACTGGACACGCTTGGGATCGACAGGCCGGAGACAAAATGCAAATTGGATTGACGGTTCCGTACCGCAAATCGTGCGGGCGTCCATCATGACGATCGCAGACGCCCGGCTTCGCGCAAACCTTGGCGCGGCGATCGGCCTGTGGTCGGGCCTCCTGACGACGACGCCGGCGATGGCGGCTTTCGCCTATGTCTCGAACGAAAAAGGCAATAGCGTCTCGGTCGTCGACCTCGACAAGATGGAGACCGTTCAAACGATTCCGACGGGCCAACGCCCGCGCGGCATTGAGGTCGCGCGTGACGGCAGGTTCGTCTATGTCGCGCTGGGCGACGACGATACGATCCAGGTGATCGACGCGGCGACGCGCGAGGTCGTCGGCGACCTGCCCTCCGGCGCCGATCCCGAGCAGTTCGTTCAGGACCCGGCAGGCAAGTTCCTCTACGTCGCCAATGAAAATGACGCCATGGTCACGGTCATCAACCTCGCGTCCCGGCAACCGGTCGGCGAAATCAAGGTCGGCGTCGAACCGGAGGGCATGGCAGTCAGCCCCGATTCGAAAATCTTGGTCTGTACGTCGGAAACGACGAGCATGGCCCATTTCATTGACACCGCGAGCCACAAGATTCTCGCCAACGTGCTTCTGGCGGCGCGGCCGCGCTATTCCACATTCAAGTCGGACGGTTCGGAACTATGGGCGACCTCGGAGGTCGGCGGCGTCCTGTCGATCCTCGACCCCGCGGCGCATGCGATCAAGACGGTCGTCAAATTTGATATTCCGGGCCTGCGCGCCGAGCAGATACAGCCGGTCGGCATCAATCTCACTCATGACGGCAGGCTCGGCTTTGTCGATCTCGGCCCTGCCGACCGGGTCGCGGTCGTCGATGGCGTTACCCATAGAGTGCTCAAATATCTGCTTGTCGGCCAGCGGGTCTGGCACGGCGCCTTTACGCCGGACGAGAAATATCTCGTCGTCGCCAACGGCGTCTCCAACGACGTTTCCGTGATCGACGTCGCCGCCCAGAAAGTGATCAAATCCATCCCCGTCGGCGAATTGCCGTGGGGCGTCGCGTTCGGCCCGCAGTGAGCCCATCCCTTCCGCCGCTTGCCGGCGACGCGCAAATCTCGCCGCCGGCGCTTGATGTCGTTGAGATCAGCCATCGCTACGGCTCCCGCGTGGCGCTTGACAGGGTCAGCCTTCGCGTCAATTCGGCCTCGTTCACGGTGTTGCTGGGCTTGAACGGCGCGGGCAAGTCGACATTGTTCTCGCTCATCACGCGCCTGTTCGCGACGCAGCGCGGCAGAATTTCGATCTACGGCCACGATATCTCGCGGCAGACCGGCGCCGCCCTCAGCCAGCTTGGAATCGTCTTTCAGTCGCGGGCGCTCGATGCCGATATTTCAGTGCTGCAGAACCTCGTCTATCACGCCGCGCTGCACGGCATGGGGCGGCGAGAGGCCGTTGCGCGCGCCTCGGTCGTCATGGCGCGCGTCGGCCTCGCCGACCGGATCGGGGAGCGCGTCAACCGCCTGTCGGGCGGACAGATACGTCGCGTCGAGATCGCTCGCGCGCTGCTGCACAGGCCGCGCCTGTTGTTGCTTGACGAGCCGACGGCCGGGCTCGATGTCAAAGCGCGCGCCGCCATCCTGTCGCATGTGCGCGCACTGCTGATCGACGAGGGAATCGGCGTGCTGTGGGCAACGCATCTGATCGACGAGGCCGCCCGCGGCGACGATGTCGCGATCCTGCACGAAGGAAGGATCCTCGCGCAAGGCAAATTGGACGATATCGTCGCCGCCAGCGGCGAAAATAATATGGGCGGCGCTTTCGCCAGGCTCGTCGGGTGCACGAAGCGGGATCAAGAGGAAACCTTGGCATGAGTGCGCCGCGGTCGACGCCATGGTGCGGCTTCACGCCTGGACAATACGCCATCTGCTTTTGCGGAATCGTCTGGCGCGAAGGCCTACGCTTCATTCATCAACGGGAACGCTTCGTGTCGGCATTGGTGCGCCCGCTCGTCTGGCTGTTCATTTTCGCCGCCGGCTTCCGGCAGGTGCTCGGCGTGTCGATTATCCCGCCCTATGATACTTACATTCTCTACGAGGTCTACATCACGCCTGGTCTGCTGGCGATGATCCAACTGTTCAACGGTATGCAATCGTCGCTCACAATGGTCTACGACCGCGAGACCGGCGGCATGCGCACCCTCCTGGTCAGCCCATTTCCTCGCTGGTATCTCCTGACATCGAAGCTGTTCGCTGGAACGTTGGTGTCGATCCTCCAGGTTTATGCCTATCTCGCCATCGCCTGGTTTTGGGAGATTGAGGCCCCCCCGATCGGCTATATCGCGATCATCCCGGCGTTGCTCCTGACGGGCCTGATGCTGGGCGCGTTGGGGATGCTGATTTCATCGCTAATCAAGCAATTGGAGAGCTTTTCCGGCGTGATGAATTTCGTCATTTTTCCGATGTTCTTCGCTTCGTCTGCGTTGTATCCACTCTGGCGTGTACGGGAATCCAGTCCGCTTCTCTATCACGTTTGTCAGCTAAATCCGTTCACCCACGCGACAGAGCTGATTCGTTTCGCGCTTTATGGCCGGATCACATGGCCCGATTTGGGAATCGTGCTGGGCTGCGCGATCGTTTTCCTCGCCAGCGCGATTCTCGCTTACGACCCGGCGCGAGGCTTTCTCGGCCGACGAGCCGCGCAAATGCCTGCGTCCTCAAAGCGTGAGTAGACGAAAGCGAAAGAGAAACGGGATTCGCCACCTCCATCCTCAGAACGACACCAACTGCGCGGCGACTGGAAAAAGCGACCCTGAATTATTCTGTAACGCGGGCGCATCGATTGCGTTGCGAATGGTTGAAGCCGGCAAGACAGATCAGCTCCATTGCGCCATGGTCCCCAAAGGATTCGACCACGAGGCGCGATGTGGGCTCCAGAGGTGCGTCACCTCTGCCGAAGAAAAGGCGTCCTTGAATGCGACCGTTTCATCGACGGCTAGATCTCCCAACTTCGTATTCGCGACCAGCAATGAGATCAGATCGAGCCACCGTTCTGGAGGGTGAGCTCACGACTTAGCTCAGACGACTCAGATTTGCAGCGTAGAAACGACCTGATGCTGGACCGCCTCTCTGAATTACGCCACGATCCAATCGCCCCCGACAAATGCCTCCTCGCGCCTAAATTCGAGCTTACTCAACCTGGGCGGCCTTCAATAATTGTGGAATCCTATTGTCATTGAGATACTCACGTCTTGGGCAGGACCATCAAGCCGCGATAGCTGATTGCGAACCCTATAAATCTCTGGATTGGCGTCCGCTTTTGGCGGCACAGCGGACAAGGCCAACTTTGTCGTCGGGTCGCCCCCAGAGCGGTCATCGCGGTCGCTCCTTCTCACAGGAGCTGCATTGCGCTAAAGTTGGCGGACCAGTTGCCTCTGAGCATTGGAGGACGCGATGGCCGTGCCGGTAACGCGCTACGCCAAGAGTGGGAACGTCCACATCGCCTACCAGGTCTTCGGAAGTGGCCCCAACGATCTGGTCTTCATACCCGGCTTCATATCCCACCTCGAGAACTACTGGGAGCATCCCGATCTGGCGCGATGGCTGCTTCGTCTGGGAAGTTTCGCGCGCGTGATTATGTTCGACAAGCGCGGGACGGGCCTTTCGGATCCAGTCGCGGCGGTGCCGTCGCTGGATCTGCGTATGGACGATGTCCGTGCCGTCATGGACGCGGCGCGCAGTGAACGTGCGGCCATTCTGGGCGTGTCGGAGGGCGGCGCGCTGGCGGCCCTGTTTGCCGCGACCTATCCCCAGCGCTGCCAACAGGCTGTGCTCTACGGCGCCTGGGCGCGCTTCCCTGTCCCCGCCGAGATTCTCGAGCCACTCTTCAAGTATATCGATCGGGCCTGGGGGAACGGCCTTAGCTTGGCGGCATTTGCCCCATCGCGCCAGACCGATCCAGCCATGCTTCATTGGTGGGGCCGTTTCGAGCGCCTGGGCGCGAGCCCGGCAGGGGTGACGGCGGTGCTGCGGATGTGCGCCGAAACGGACGTCAGTGATATCGTATCGTCGATACGCGTACCGACCTTGGTGATTCACTGCAAGGATGACACGCTCATTCCCCTGGAGGCTGGACGTTTCCTCGCACAAAGCATTCCAGGTGCTCGGTTGGTCGAGTTATCCGGACAGGATCATCTGTTTTTTCTTCACGAGCAGATCGGTGATTACATCGAGGAGTTCCTCACGGGATCGGTCTCTGCGCCGGAGAGCGAGCGCGTGCTGGCAACCGTTCTGTTCACAGACATTGTGGGGTCGACCGCGCGCGCCGAGCAGATCGGCGACCGGCGCTGGCGCGATTTGCTCGATACCCATCACGCGAGCGTACGGCGGGAACTCGCACGATACCGTGGCAGCGAGGTCAAGTCGCTCGGCGATGGATTTCTGGCCACGTTCGACGGCCCTGCACGCGCCGTCCGTTGCGCCCGTGCGATTGCCGAGGCCATCCGCCCGCTGGAGATCGAGGTCCGTTGCGGCCTTCACACCGGCGAGATCGAGATAACGACCAATGACGTTCGAGGCATTGCCGTCCACATTGCTTCACGCGTCTCCGCGCTCGCGGGGGCGGGCGAGACCCTGGTATCGCGGACGGTGAAGGATCTTGTCGCCGGCTCCGGTCTTCAATTCGAGGAGCGGGGAAGACACGCACTCAAGGGGATCCTCGAACCAATGGAGCTATACGCAGCTTCGTGCTGAGACCTCGTCTCGGCGGCGGCTTGCGATTTCCAAGCTCTCATTTCGCACGAATTGCATCCGACGAGGTCAACGAATGTCGCCTCATGGCACAAGCGTCGTTGCTCTGCTATGCAGCAATACGTCGGCTATCGGCTAAAAGTGGACCAGGGAGGTCCCATAAGCAACATTATGCGAATCACGCCTGCACTTCTGTGTCCGTTCGGCTAGGCAGCCGAACTTACGGCACCCTGGCGGCAACGCATTGCCGAAAATGCTGCGTCCATTTGCGACGCCCAAAGTGAGCGTTAACGTGTGGCGTCCGCGAAAATTGCCAATAGTGTGGATCATGACTTTTACCCTATGGGATAGCGACTACTGTATGTCGCAACCGCCAAACTTCCGGCGCGCCGACAACGAGACGCCCGGCGAACAAGCAGGAGCCCGAATCAGCTCTCTAAGCCGATCGCGAGAAGTTCTGAGTGCTAGCGTAGGCCGTCACTGCCTTATCGACGATATTGGCGAGCTTCCATTCGCCGGCGTTGACCTGATCTCTGATCACGCTGGCAAGTGCAGTGGGGACTTGCTCTTCGTCGGCCCGGCTAGGCTTGCATTTCAGAATCGCGACTTCGAGCGCAGACCTCATGATCGCGACCATTGCGGGATCAAAAACCTTCGATTCGAAAGGCTCCGGCATCGGAAATTCTCCTTCAGACCAAGGCCGAATCAGAGGATACGTAGCAAATTTGACAGTTCCGATGAGCTGAAGGAAGCGGTGATTAGTTAATGTCTTTGACGACGATTCGACGCTGAGGCGGTCATGCGCTTTTTGCGACTGGTTTACTCGGGAATGGGTGCAGTTCCAAAACGAAAAAAGCCGCCCATTTCTGGACGGCCCCGACCCGGCGGACTACCGGCATTAACGCTTCACGGCATCTTTCGCATTGCCGAGAGCCTCATGAGCCGCGCCCTTGGCCTTGTCAATCTTGCCTTCGGCCTGCAACTTCTCGTTGCCCGTCACCGCGCCGGCTGCGTCCTTGACAGCGCCTTTGACCTTGTCGGCCACGCCCTTAACGTGTTCCTTGTCCATGATTTTCTCCATCAGTATGGAGAGACAACGGTCTGCGCAGAGGACGGTTCCGAAGAAATCAGACGCTGTTCAAGTCCTCGAAGTCGGCCGCGAATGTGCCGTCGGCCTTGGTCATTATCTTTGGGTCTTTCTCCGGCTCCTGGATGTCGCGCTTCGGCGGCGGCAGGTCGCCCGAATCGTCGGTCTTTGGCGGTTCCTGCACGTCCGGCTTCTTCTCGTCGGGCTTTTGATCAGGCATGCCTACTCCCCTAGTCGTCGGTGCCTGAATTTCGATCGACCGAGGTTCCATCGCGCCGGGCCGAATCGTCGGAGGTCAGGTCCCCTTGCGGCACGTTGAGGTCCCGGTCGGGACGGCCTTTGCCGTGAGGCGCCTTGTCTCCGGGGGTCAAATTCAGAATGTCATCAATCACGGCGTGGCCGCGTTGCAGCGTCTCTTCTTTGCGGTCTTTTTGCATATCGCGCTCCTTTGCTCCGCCAGAACGCGCTCGCGTAGGCTGCGTTCCAAGGAATGCGCGCGCAGCCCGCCGATTGGCCCGCAATATGAAAATGGCCGCCCTGTGCGAGGCGGCCGGAGTCGTGCTTCGTTGCATAGCGGCTTTAGGGAGTTCTCGTGCCGCACCCAACCATCACCGATTCGAGGGTGGAAAGCTAAAAGTGCCGCTTGCCTTGGCCCAGCTTTTCGGGAGCGGCATCGGTTTAAAGGTGATGCTCATGGAGAGCGGCCACGCTCCTCCGCCATTGACCTAAAGCATACGGCCAAGAAGGCTGTCACCGAGTGTCCACGCGACCCTACCATCATAAGCCCCGAGTCGGCTCCCTGATTATGAATGCTAGTCCGCCGATCACCACGAGCCCACCCAATCCAACCCAAACGGACAAATGCTCGCCAAGGATGATTGCGCCCGCCAAGACCCCGACCAGCGGCATCAAGAGCGCAAACGGTGTGACCTGGTCGACGCGATATCGTTGCATCAGTCCATACCAGATCGAGTACGCCACAACGTAGCCGCCTAAAGCAAGGACGATCACGGCTATCCACACATCCCAGGTAGCGGTCTGGAGGGATTCGAGTTGCCCTGTCTCAAGGAATAGCGACGCAACGATTAGCTGCGGTGCGGCGTACAGCGTGAGCGCTCCGATCGTCGTGGGTCCATCATCGCGGCCGAGTGCGCGCACAAGGGCCTGCGAAATGCCCCATGAGAGCGTTCCCAGCAGTACCAGCGCCAAGGCATCTAACGCGCTGACCGCCTCCGGAGCCCCCGCTATCAAGACAATGCCGATCAGCACAATGGCGACGCCAAGCAGGCGGCGGGGGTCAGGCCTTTCACCACAGATCGCCCAAGCGCTCAATACCGCGAACGGCACCTGGGATTGCACGACAAGGATGGCCGTCGAGGCGGGCAGTCGATTTAGGCCCGCGAAGATGAGCGCACTCTGGATCGTTCCCCCGAATGCGGCAATCGCGAACATCGCCCACCAGGCCGTCTTAGTCTTGAGGGACTGCCGCAGCAGAATCAGCGCGCCCACGCCGTAAGCCAGTCCGACCATGAACAGCGCCGGGAAATGCGCAATTGCTGGTTTGGCCATCACGTAGCTGAGAGCCCAAAGCGCCGGAGGGCAACAAGCTAGCGCAATATCCTTCGGTCGCATCGAAGTTTGGGCGGCGCACATCAACCCCTCCGGGTCAGGCGATCAAGGATGCCGAAAAGACCCATATTTGTTACCGTACGAACTTGCACTCAGCGGTGACAAGGAAGCGATCGTCGATCACCTCAACTTAGAAAAGACTTTCGGTCGACGACGACCCGACTGAAGCTGAAGCGCCTCACTTATGGAACAACTACGCAGAGCTAAGAACCCCAATCGCAGGAATTGGGAAGGATATCGGCGCCCGCTAACGCCTCACGAAACCGACAAATCCGAGAGGTAGGTTGCGGGTGGCCGCTTCGCCTGCCCTAGGCTAAAAAAATCGGCTGGGCGACCGCATCGAGGCCGCCGAGAACGTCGTCATGATAGTCGAATCGGCGCTAAGTTGGGCCTAGGCAATGGTGGGGGAACGAAATTTCCACTCTCGCGTTTGTAGTCTATGCTGAGGGACAGATGAGATGATCAATTTTCTCTATACCGTGGGCTTTGTTTCGGTGCTCGCACTTTGGCCTGTCATAGCTCTCGCAGATGACGTTCCGGCCCCGCCAGCTGCTGACGCCGCCCCTGGGGCTGCTGCGCCAGCCACCAATACCGCTCCGCCGGCCGTCGCCCCGCCGTCGGCTCCAGCGGCTCCGCCGCCCGCAAATCCTGCCCCTGTCATTCCCGCCGTCTCGCCGCCGGCCGCGGCGTCGCCGGTTGTCGCTACCCCGCCGGTCGAGACAATGCCCCCGACCACTACCCGAAAAGTGTCGCACTACCACCACCGGGTTTCCCGTCACGCGCGAAGAGGCCATCCGCTCAAGCACGAAACGACTACGCCCGGGGACGCTCCAGCCCGCTGAAGCGAAGGACTGTTAAGAACGCCGTTGAGCACTCTGAGCGCCGGGTTTGGTTCGCGTCGATTTTTGCGGCTATTGCGTTCGGACGTAGCTTGATCGTTTGCCGGCGCACGTTGGGTCAACTATGCGTTTCGGGTTGTTTCGATGCATCGCGCCGATCGAGTAGCAGGATCGTTGGGTGGCTGCATGAAAGCGTGGAGCATCCCCCGAACGGCCTGACGCACCCCACGGTGCATAGTTGTAAGCCCCTAGTCAGTCGGCGTGGCCGGGCGTGGATGAGGCGCCTCAAATGGCTCAGGCAGCTTAATTGTCGCTTAGGAGGCACAAGCAACGGCGCGTCGAGATCCCAACGATCAGTCATCCGTTGGTGCCCCAGCAATCCGCTCACTATTTCGCCATGCGGCCAATTCGATGGACCGCTGCTCCATCTCGTATAGAGTCGCCGCCGCCGGTGACTGCTTCGTATCGCCGGATGACCACGACAACGTAAAACGGTCGAACTCGACCCTGGAGACGTCGTTTCGACGCCCAAAGGTCTTAAGTCCTCTTTCATGGGCAGCCCAATGCGCCACATATTTGGGCCGACTTTAAGTGAACCTCCGTCAACGGGACGGGCGTCGGCGATATCTGGGATAGGTCAAACACAGACGAAGGAACGTCCTTCGAGGATTTCGGGAGGCTCAATTTGCAGCCTTCTTGACCGAATCGCTTCTGAATTTTAGCCGAACGCCCGTTTAGAGAAGTAGATGCGCTGCTCCGCCGATTCCCTTCGTGGGGAGCATCGATGGTCGGCGGCGAATTCGGCAAGAGCAGAGTCGGCCGTTCCGTCCCCTTCGCTTCGCCCGACATCTTTCGTAGCAAAGAGCCGGTCACAGTCGTCGAACCCTATCCAGCCTTGTTCGCCGTTGGGAAGCTCATCTAGCGCCCCGGCTAGTTCTCCAACAGAAGACGCGCCGAGGCGATTGGAGGCCGCCATTTCAGGGGCTCTTGTAGTCTCAAACATGGCGCGAATGCCGTCCAATAGGCTGTCGAAAAAGCTCATCTCCGCTCACCAGTCATTTGGCTAACTCGGAAGGTCGTATGAATGTAGCTTGAGAACAGGCTTTTTCTCTTGCATTCCATCGTCGGGATTAATCCCCTCTCTGTCGAATTTGGTGCTAGCTGCCGTCTCGAGCAGCGCTCGATTGCTCTCTGCGATAGCGATCGCGTTATGCTGATCAGCGAGCTCATTAGGGTGATCCAGATCTTCGACGCATTCGTAGGTCGCGACGACCCACACGAAATCAGCAGGCGTGGCGTTTGCGATTTGCATCCACATACCTACAGACCAACGCTCGCCTTCGATCAAAATTATTGGACGGTTTGTAGCTATGAGCGGCATCGGCTTACGTCCACACCGATCGAAATTTCGCAAACAATGGGGTTATCCAATTCATCGCAATCTCCCTTTGACGCCTCTGCGGGACTCGATCGGACGAGGAGAAGGCGAAGTCACCGCGTCGCGGTGAGTTCGCGGCGCGCCCGTGGCCGAAAACAAAGATGCAATTTTGCATCTTAAACTTTATGACGCGCACCACCCTTCGGTCGGGAGCAGTAGACTAAGGGCCGCGAAATACATCTGGACGGCCCTTCTAAGCGTCGCTTGGGATCAGAACTGTGATCCTGTGTCGCCAAAGCCCGGCGGTCTATTGACGTCGTAGCTCATATTATGAGCGTCTGGGTCAGTGTCATAGCCGTGTCGCGGCTGAGCGTGACGATGGCGATGATAACCGGGATCAACGTAAGCGGCGCGACCATCATTGGGGTCCATTGCTCGCGCATCGTCCCGATATCCCATTGCCGCATACGGCGACCACGGTGGGGCATTTGGATTCGCCGCGGTTGCTACGCCCGCGGCGCTAAGAGTAACAAGCAAACCGGCTGTGCCGGCGAACAGCAAATTACGCATAGAATATATTCCTTGAAATCCACGCGCCTTCCCGGACTGGAAGCTTAACCTAGCGATGGCAATTGCGTTGCTGCCGATCACGCGCAGTTGAGAGTCGGCCCCTTTCTAGACACGATTGAAGCCTGGCGAGACACGATGCGCCCGATGCGACTTGCTCACCGCTCGGTGATCGAGTGGATTGAGTGTCAACAATCAACACAGGAGACGACAACCGCGAAGAGCCGAAGGCGGAGAAACCAAAGTCTGGCGGCTAGGCTTACAAACTCTCGCAGGACGCGGGTAGCCAAGCCACGATCCCTCCGACATAGAAGAAATAATCGTAGTGCCGATCGCGGCAGCTGTTGCGCCTCTGAACATGGTGCGCAGCCTATCCCCCGCCTCCCTTGCTCGTCATACTTAGGCTCGCCAAGAGAACCGCGGTCTTATCAAGGCCGAATTGTGGGCCGAGTCTGAGAGGCAAAGAGAGGCGGCAATAGTGCAGAAGCAGGATCCACAGTCAATTCTCCGGATTTGCATTCTCGGCGGCAGGAAGGTCGACGACCTCGTAGGTCCAGACGCGAAACGACTTCAGCAAATGGGGACCGAACGACATGATCAGCGGAATGTCGGCGGCGTCGCGTCCGCGCGCGACGACAATCCTGCCGATGCGCGGAATATTGTTGCGCGGATCGAACGTGCGCCAGCCGCCGTCGAGATAGACTTCGATCCAGGCGCTGAAATCCATCGGGTCGACGACGGGCACGCCGATGTCGCCCATGTGGCCGTTGATGTAGCGCGCCGGAATGTTGAGACATCGGCATAGCGTGAGCGCGAGATGGGCGTAATCGCGGCAGACGCCGATGCGCTCGTTGAAGGCCTCGAACGCTGTGCGTGTCGAGCGCGCCTGCTGATAGTCGAACCGGATGTGGTTGTGCACGAAATCGCAGACCGCCTGGACGCGGCCCCAGCCCGGCGCCAGCGCGCCAAACAGATCCCACGCCGCCTGGCTCAGCTTATCGGTTTCGCAATAGCGGCTGCCCATGAGATAGACGAGACATTCGTCGGGCAGCTCGGCGACCGCAATTTCGCGCGCGCCAGGATCGGCCGCTTCGGGCACGCCGGAATCCTCGATCGTCGCATCACCCCACAGCGTCAGATCGCCGGCAGGCGCCACCAGCCGGCGGCATCGATTGTCGAACAAATCGCGATAGGTCGTCGTGGGGATGATCGGCGTCGTGAACACCCGTTCGGGGACGCGAATGGCCTTGGCATGGTCGTCGTGGACCGACAGCAGGCAGACCATCGCGGTCGGCTGGGCGACGGTCATCGTGATCTCGTAGCCGTAACGAATCAACATCCAGACCTCCGGGGGTGCAACATTGCGCTCCCAGGTTGTGGAAACGGATGCAATTTTAAGCACGAAGGTGCACAATTACACGCTCCGGCGGCATATTAGGCAGTCCGAATGTTTTATTTACGGTCGGCGCACTATCGACATTTCGACAGGGATGGCTGCGACCATGACTGGCCAATCACGCTCCAAGGAGCACTCGTTTACGCCCACTGCGCTCGGTTGAGCTGGCCGGCCGAACTATCGGCGAAGGGTGCGTTCGGGAATTTGCGTCGACCGCAGTTGGTGTATCGAACGCGATGTTGACCTGCACCTCCATAGCAATATGGTCCGACGGTAATCCAACAAACGTACCGTGCAGCGGCGTCGCATGACGTGGATCGCGCACGACAGCGACCGTGACAAGACCAACCGCGCCGACGCTTCCACGTGTGGGATCGAAATCGATCCAACCGGTGTTTGGCAAATAGATTTGCGCCCAGGCATGGGTCGACCCACGAGCTGGGCTGCTCGCCGGCTCCTCCGGATCGGTTTGTGGAACAGCGAGATATCCGGATACGAACCGTGCGGCGAAACCAAACGCCCGCGCCGACTCGATCATCAGCATGGCGAAATCACGGCAGCTGCCATGGCCGAGCCTAAGCGTCTCCACTGGCAGTTGGATTCCCTTCGCCTCTCGTCGGCGGTAGAGGAGGCCCTGATTGATGCCCTGCGAGAGACGGATGAGAAATTCGAAAACACCGGTCGACCCATTTGGGGACAGGAATTGACGGGCCCAGAGGCCTACCTCGTCACCCGGATCGGGTTGGTGGCGTTCGATGTAATGAGCGAGGTCCGGTATTTCATCGCCGCTATAGTTGACCGGAAAGGTCCTTTGGGCATCTTCGAGTTCGAAGTCTGGGGCGTCCAATGGCGAATGCTCAAGGCGTAACGTGCTCTTGAAGCACAGCTCCTTTGCGCGGCCCGTAAACCGCGCTATCCCAACATGATTGCCAAAAGCGTCCTGAACGAATTGCAGGGTGCTCGGCTCCGGACTGATATGGAGGTTCGCCTCGACGACCTTTTGGTCGTGGGAGTCGCGCGGACGGAACATTATCCGGTGCTCGCCAAAGGCGACGGGCCGTCGGTAGCGATAGGTCGTGATGTGGCGAATGATCAGTGACGGCATTATGTCCCCTATGGAACAACATGCATGATTCGCGCCAATCGATACAGGTCATCGTTTCGGGGAGACTCCTCGTGAGCACACGTCGGCTCTGTTCTCCCCAACAAACTGCATTGCTGACGACGTCAGTTCGATCGAATCGATTTAACGGCAGCAGCCCTCCGCCGGCTCCCACTGCGACCTTTTGATCTCTGGCGCCGCTCCACCGCAAAAGTCACTTCCAATCGGCGCGCGATTGCTGCGCCCAAAGGCCCGCTGATCTCGCCCTCTGCTCCATACCAAGCAAAGGGTCTGGTCGAGTCCGCGCTTTGCCCGACACCTACCGCTTGAACAGCGTAATTCCGGGTCGTCAATCGCCGCGGAGCAGGTTGCATCGTCGCGGCGTTCGCTCGACTGGCCGACTTTGCGCTCTCGCATGCTTTGGACCGACGCTTACGATGCAACGAGCGATCATCTGGGCGACGCCTGCGTCGCGCGCGGCCTTTTTGACCTCTGGCGCGCTAGGCCGGCGATCTGGCGCCGACTTTGCGTTGAGTTAACAACTAACAAACCTCGAGCGGCCGGAGCAACGAAGTGCCCCGTCGAAAAGCAAATCACTGGAATCACCGAAATGGTCTGGTCCCGAAAACTTCCGAGGCCGATATATCTCAATAATGGCCGCACGATCGGGACGCTCGCCGCCGGTCGCGATTTGATCGCTATTTCGAGCACACTGTCAGCGATTTCGATGCGAACATTCCGGCAACCCTCGCGGCGATCTATCGGGCTGGAAACCCGGCTTCGGTGGGCAAGCTTTATCGGTCCGCTTTGGTGACGCTCAACGGGGGCTGGTTCGGTTCGGCGCATCGGGCCCCAGCAACTTCGCCCGACCCCGCGCTCTGGCCGACTGCCGATTTCGACGCCTTAATCGAGGCCTTCCGAGCTCATGGCTTTCGGTCAGCCAACGCCTGGTATCTGAACGACAGGGCCAATATCACCTACGCTCAAGCCGCGCCGACCGGCGGCCTCTTACGCGAGCCTGTGCTGTTCATCAACGGTGACTGGGATGGGCTCTGTGACATCAACCGCAGCCTCCTGGGCGACCCCATGCGCCGCACCTGCCAGGATCTTTCCGAGACGAATCTACAGTCAGGCCACTGGCTGCCTCTTGAGCGTAAGACCGAACTCGTCCAAGCAATCCATGAATGGCTCAAGACCAGAGTGTTATAGTCGGCGGTTCCATAAGTCTCCTTACGCGAGTCCCAGCGGATGTGCGCTTTGCGCCCACCTCGGCCGTTAAGGCGACGCGGCGCATTGCTCGGAAACGGACGTCGACATCACCGTCACCATCGGCAGTCATGAGTGGTAAGCTGACCTACGTTTCTCGTTCCTGATCATCCTCCGAAGGGCGCCGTTTCTTTTGCCCGCCGAACGAGGTTGGAGAATTATCGAACGGCGGTTAGCCTCCCGTGTGGCTGGCCACCAAGGGCCAATCGCGGTTAACTCCGCGTGTTCTGATCGGGGGAATCAGGATGAGTACGCGAAAAATCCACGGCTATTGCAGCCTGTGCATCGCACGCTGTGGCTGTGTCGCCACGGTGGAAGACGGCCGGTTCACGCGGCTGGACCCCGATCCGTCCCACCCGACCGGTCAGGCGCTGTGCGCCAAGGGCCGCGCGGCGCCGGAACTGGTCTACAGCAAGGACAGGCTGATGATGCCGCTGAGGCGGACCCGGCCGAAGGGAGATGCCGATCCGGGCTGGGTGGAAATCTCCTGGGAGCAGGCGCTGGATGAGACGGCGGCGGCGCTGCGCCGGATCGCGGATGCGCATGGGCCGGAGAGCATCGTCTTCGGTCAGTGTTCGCCCTCCACCACCGCCATAGCCGATTCCGCGCCCTATGTACGCCGGCTGATGCATGCGTTGGGCACGCCCAACATGGCCTGGGCGCTGGACATGTGCGGCTGGTCGCGCGCCTTTGCCACCCGCTACGCCTACGGCCACGCCGCTGTCGCCACCGGCAGCGCCGGCGGCGCGATGGCCGATATCGATAATGCCGGCTGCATGATCTTGTGGGGCTACAACCCTTCCTCCAACCGCCTGACGCATGCCACCGCCACCGTGGCGGCGCAGAAGCGGGGGATGAAGCTGATCGTGATCGACCCGCGCCGTGCCGGCCTCGCCAACAAGGCGGATATCTGGCTGCGGGTGCGGCCGGGCACGGACGGCGCGCTGGCGCTGGGCCTGGCGCATGTGATGATCCGCAATGGCTGGTTCGATCGCGCCTTCGTGCGCGACTGGACCAACGCGCCGCATCTGATCCGTTCCGATACCCACGCACCGCTGCGCGCCAGCGATCTGTCCCCCGCAGGCGATGCGCGCCACTTCATCGCCTGGGACAGCGCCGTCGGCCGAGCCGTCGCCTACGATCCCGCGACCGGCCGCTATGACGGCGCGGCGGACAATCTCGCCCTGGATGCGGGAGCGACGGTCAATGGCATCCCCTGCCGCCCGGTCTTCGCCCATTACGCCGCCATGTGCGCGGCCTATTCCCCGGCGGAGGTGGAACGCATCTGCTGGATCCCCGCGGCCCAGCTGGAGGAGACCGCCCGCCTCATCTGGCAATCCCGCCCTGTCGCCTACTACGCGTGGAGCGGGCATGAACATCACGCCAACACCACGGAAACAGCCCGCGCGATGGCGCTGTTATACGCGCTGACCGGCAGTTTCGACGCCAAGGGCGGCAATGTGCTGTTTCCCGGCGTGAAGCAGAACGGCGTGACCGGGGAAGACCTGCCCGCCGCCAAGGCCATGCCCCCCGCCATCGGCATGGAAACCCGCCCGCTCGGACCGGCCAAATGGAATAATGTGTCCGTGCAGGATTTCTACACGGCGGCGCTTGAAGGTTCACCCTACGCGTCCCGTGCCCTCGTCGATTTCGGTTCCAACCTGCTGCTCGCCTTCGCCGATCCGGTGCGCGGGCGCCAGGCGCTCGCGGCGCTGGATTTCCATGTCCATCTTGACATGTTCTTGAACCCGACCGCGGAGATGGCCGACATCGTCCTGCCCGTGGCCTCCGCGTTCGAGCGCGAGGGTCTGAAGATCGGCTTCGACATCAGCACGGACGCGCAGACGATGGTCCAGCTGCGCCCGGCCGTGGTGCCGCCGCAAGGCAAGGCGCGGCCGGACACCGACATCATCTTCGACCTGGCCGTCCGGATGAGGTTGGGGGATGCGTTCTGGGGCGGCGACGTGGATGCCGCGTATCGCCACCAATTGGCGCCGAGCGGCGTGACGTTGGAACAACTGCGCGCCCGTCCCGAGGGCGTGCGCGTGCCATTGGCTGCGCAATACGCCAAGCACGCGCTGCCCGACGCCCAAGGCCATCCACGCGGGTTCCCGACGCCCTCGCGCAGGATCGAGTTCTGGTCCGAGACCTTTCGCGCAGCAGGACTGTCCCCGTTGCCGGACTATGTGGAACCGGCGGTCAGCCCCACCGCACGGCCGGACCTCGCCGCGCGTTTCCCGCTTGTGCTGACCTGCGCTAAGCCCACGGTGTTCTGCCAGACGCAACACCGTGCCCTGCCCAGCCTGCGCCGCCGCGCGCCGGACCCTGAGGTGGAACTGCATCCGGACGCCGCCGCCGCACGCGGCATCGCGGCCGGAGATTGGATCAGCTTAGAGACCGAAACTGGCGGCATGCGGGCGCGGGCGCTTCTCAATGCTGCGCTCGATCCCCGCGTCGTCGTGGGCCAGCATGGTTGGTGGCAGAAATGCGACGAAGGACGCGCGCCGGGATATGACCCGTTCAGCCCGACGGGGTCCAATTTCAACCTCACGGTCGATCCGGCGGTTCGCGACCCGATCAGTGGCACCGTGTCGCACCGGGCGAATCTGTGCCAGGTGCGGTTGGCGAATTGATCCTCTGGCTGGCGCAGGTACGCAACGTCAGAACGAGACGTTCCTGCAAGGGGGGCTCCGATGTCGATTGTCGTCGATGCCCACGCTCGTGAACTGTCATTCCGGTACCGGCCGCGCTGAGACGATGCGTTTGCCGTCAGCTTCGCGCCCAATATCGCCGTTCAGTCGATCGTCGCTCCAACTCCGAAGAGGACATTCCGGCGACAGGGCGGATTGCAGACCTCGCCTGTCGCCCCTCGCTAGCCCCTCCAATGGGCCGAAACCCAACGTTTATAAGAGGATCACCTAGCCAGAAACATAGATGCCGAGGTCGGGGAAAATCATATCTCTAATTCAGCGTATATATCGTGCACATCCGGGTCGTAATCTATCCACTTCACCGTAGCCTCAACTATGTCGTGGCCCAATAATTCCATGTTGATGATTCCCTCAAGCTGTGCCTGCGTTTGCGCCGTTCCGACGGCTGGGTCGATGGTGTCTATACAGAGATTTTCCGCTTCTGACGCGGGCATGTCTTTTGTTAGCAACACCAAGGGACCACAAACCTCGGTTTCAGAATAGCTAATGGTAGCCTCAACGGCGAGTTCAAATTCGTATATATCGTCCTTTGGACGCCTATTCGTAGATTTCATCCAACCCGACCACCCAGTGTCGCGAAAAGCTTCCATTATTTCCGTCAAGCGTTGGGCAAGCGTTTGTTCGAGAATGGGTCAACCAGCCTCGACGAAATCGCTCGCGAGGAAAAGTTGAATCCGTCTTATGCATCGCGGCTCGTCCGGCTGACATTTCTAGCGCCCGATATCACAGCCGCGATTTTGGCCGGAACGCAGCCCGCCGAATTATCCGCCACTAAGCTGATGGCGGATACGCGACTGCCGATCGATTGGCGCCAGCAGAGAGCGGTTCTCGGCTTCGCGTAAAGCGAAGCTATTCGACCGAAAGAATGGCGCCTTTTAATGCCGGAAATGACGTGACAATCAGGCATCAAAACGTAGAATAATACTTCTATATCAATAGCTTAAATCGTGGCGGAGCTGGATGTATGTGAAAGGATGGTATGGGTCTCCGTATCGTGCCTACCACGCAGTCAGAGACGCCCGTACTGCCAAAACTGGCATTCGAGACTTTTGCCTATTCAGAGTAGAGAAAGCGTCGCAAAACGTCTCTAATATTCGACCAAAAGAATGGCGCCTTTTAATGCCCGGAAATGACGTGACAATCAGGCATCAAAACGTAGAATAATACTTCTATATCAATAGCTTAATTCGTGGCGGAGAGGGAGGGATTTGAACCCCCGATACGGTTGCCCGTATGCCGCATTTCGAGTGCGGTGCATTCGACCACTCTGCCACCTCTCCGGCGTCTTCTTTGCCCTTGGGCAACGGTCGGCGCGGCGATTAGCATGGCGCAGGGGCGCGCACAAGGCGTCTGGCCATTCTGCGCGATCGCCGCGGCCCGCGACCAGCGCAAGCCGCTCACCAGCGCTCAAAGACCTGCTTCACCTCACCGATAAAGCGCTGCCTGCGCTCGGGACTGGTGTGATTCATATCGTAATGGGCGAGATAGTCGCAGGTCGCCTTCACGCCGAGCAAGCCGCGCAGCGAGCGCTTGACGACGCGACGCGGCGGATCGCCCATCAGAATGGTGCGCAGGCGGCCGCCGCCATAGGTGCAGACGGCGCCCAGTTTTTTCACATGACGAAGGGTCGAAGTATAGGAGCCATCCTCGCCAAGCACGAAGCTGACGCCGGGCAGGAACACTTTGTCGACGAAGCCCTTCATAATCGCTGGAAAACCATAATTCCAGACGGGAAAGACGAAAACGATCGCTTCGGCGGCGAGCAGTCGATCGACGTAAGGAGCCACCGAGGCGCGGTTGATCGCCGTGTTGTGGTAATCGAGCCGCTGTTGCCGGCTCATCACCGGATCGAACCCCTCGACATTGAGATCGCAATCGTCGACGTCGTGCCCCCGCCCGCGCAGGCTTTCGACGACCTGCCGATGCAAGGCGGCGGAAAAACTCGTCTCCACCGGATGGGCGTAGAGAACCAGAACGCGCATGCCTCAAATCCCGGTCAAGCGCGCGCGTTCCTCAAGACCCGGGAAAAGGAAATTCTTCCCCGCGCGATAGTCAAAATCCGGGTCGGCCCAGGCGATCATCTTGCCGGGATTGAGCAGGCCGAGCGGATCGGCCTGCCGCTTGAAGTCGAGTTGCACCGAATCAGTCTGCTTCATGCCGCCTTCCTCAAGCGTATAGCGATGCGGGTTGAAAATCGGCGCGCCCATCGCTTCATGAATTGCGATGATTTCGTCGAGGCGCTCAGGCGTGGTGAAACGCACCAGCGGCAATCCGAAACAGGTGATCTTGCCGTTGAAGCGAACAAATTCAAGATGGCCCATCACTTCGCCGCCGAATCGATCGTGAATCGCCTTCACGGTCGCAAGCTGATCGGGAAATGGATAGAGCGCCTGCAGATAGGTGATGGCGGGATCGACGCGCAAGCCGCGCAAAGTGGTGTGATTCCAGGCGAGCTCATAATTCGGCGGCAGGCCCTTGCGCGCCTCGGGGGCGGCGAGCGAAGCGTCGAAGACGATGTCCGCGCCCTTGTAACGGCGCGTGAAGGCGCGCAGCGCGTCGAGTGAATGTTCGGCCGCCATCACAAGCACGATGCTCTGGCCCGGCGCGAAGAGATGGCGATGACGCAGAAAATAGTCCTGCGGAACGGGGCTGGCGATCACGGTGATCAGCTTGGTGAGCAGCCCGTCTTCCTCGCCGAGCGCGTTGGCATAGGCGCTCGCCGCTTCGAACGTCTGGAAGCCGACGATCACATCGACCCAGTCGTAAGCTGCGGCCAGCGGCATTTCGACCTCGGTGATGATTCCATTGGTGCCATAGGCGTGCGCGGCCTTGTGCAGGTCCTCGCCTGTCAGTTCGAGAACGCGCGGCGAGGCTTCCATCGTCAGCACGCGCAGGCGCAGGATGTTGCCAAAATCGCGCAGCCCTCCCCAATTGATCGAGCCGACGCCGCCCGATCCGCCGGCGACAAAGCCGCCGATCGACGCCGTCGCATAGGTCGAAGGATGCATGCGCAGCTCCTGGCCGAGCGGACGCGTCTGCTTGTCGATGTCGGCGAGAATGGCGCCGGGCTCGGCGATGAGCCGCCCAGGCTTTATCGACCTGACCTTGTCCATCGCCGCCAGATTGAGCACGATGCCGCCGGCCAGCGGCATCGCCTGTCCGTAATTGCCGGTGCCGGTTCCGCGTGGGGTCACCGGAATTTGCAGGCGATAGGCAGCGGCAAGAATATCGACGACCTCCGCCTCGTTTCCTGGCGTGACGATCAGGTCGGCGGTGACGGCGTCGAGTTCGCGCTTGAGGATCGGCGAATACCAATAGAAGTCGCGGCTCTTCTGGCGCACCAGGATCGGATTGTCCTCGCAGGGGATCGGCCCGATCGCCTCGCGAAACGCGGCAATGTCGTGGGTCATTGGTTGAACCCCCGCAGGCCATCGAGTTCCGCATAATCGGGCAGCGCGGCGTCGAGCGGCGCTCCGGCGCGCAGAACGGTTCGATCATGCTGTGGACGCGCGAACAATTCGCTGAACGAGCGGGCGCGCGTCAGGATCATATCGGCGGGTCCGCCGATGGCGAACGCAGGCGCGTCGAGCCCCAACGCCTGAGCGGGCGCGTCGAATAAAGCCGGCGTCCAGCGCTGGGCGGGATGATCGAGATGGAGGATGCGGGCGCCCTCCCGCCACACTTCGATCATGTCGAGATCGCCCTGTGGATAAAAGGGATCGCGGGTGTTGTCGCTGGCGATCATCACATTGACGCCCGCCGCCTTCAATTCATGGAAGGCGGTCACCCCGCGCCATCGCGGCGTGCCGCCGTCGCGGCGGTCCTGCAGATAGAGATTGCACATCGGCAGCGAGACGACATCAAGACCGGCGCGCGCGACGAGATCAATGGTGCGTTTGGCTTCGTCCTCGCTTTGACGGCTCAGCGAACAGCAATGGCCGACCAGCACGCGCCCGGCAAAGCGATGGTCGAGCGCGGTCTGCGAAATCAGCCGCAGCGAGACCGCCGCCGGATCGGCGGTCTCGTCGACATGAAAATCGAGGTTGAAACCCTTGCGCGCGGCGAGACGGAAAAGTTTGTCTAATCCTTCGGGCAAGCGCGGGACCATATAAGTCACCGCGCCTAAGAGGCGCGAGCCATGCGCGTCGACCATCGCCTCGACGCCACGCATATGCGTCTCATCGAATGCAAAGTCGATGCCGAACAATGGCGTTCCCTGCAGATCGATGCGACCGCGCCATCGCTCGCGTGCTTCCGCGAACACTGGCCAAGAGATCGCCGTCTGCGGCCCGACGCTGTCGATATGTGTCCGGATCGCACGCGTTCCATGCGCATAGGCGCAGCGCAGGGCGAACTCCATCCGCGCCGCCACATCTGGCGCGCTCCAGTTGGCGGCCCGGTCAGCGGCGACGGCGGCAAGCGCGGCGCTAAACGTTCCGTCGGGATTGGCGACGCGCGGCCAGATATGGCCCTTGTCGAGATGGGTGTGGGCATCGACGAAAAGCGGCAAAGCAATGGCGCCGCCGAGCGCCAGGCTGGGCGCCTCCAGTCCGGGAAAACCGGCGCCGGCCGGGACAATCGCGCCGATGCGCCCTTCGTCGATCAGCAGATCGACCAGCGCAAAATCCTCGCGGTCGACCCGGCCGATCTCGACGCCAATGAGGGAACGCGGAATTTTGGCGCCAGACAACGCATAACGCGAAGCGCGGGCGATCGAATAGAACCCGCTCATTATTTCACGCCTCACGCCCTCGGGCGCTATCGTGCCAACGGCGCAGCAGCAGGTATGAGACCGCGGTCAGCACCAGATAGATCAGAATGCCGGCGAGCGAAATCAACAGAAGCGCGGCGAACATGCGCGGAATATTGAGGCGAAAACCGGATTCGACGATGCGATAGGCCAGGCCCGCGCCCTGCCCGGCCGAGCCCGCCGCGATCTCGGCGACGATCGCCCCGATCAGCGCGAGGCCGCCGCCGATTCGCAAGCCGCCTAGAAAATAAGGCAGCGCGGAAGGCACGCGTAGCCAGGCGAGCTGCTGGGCGCGCGAAGCGCCGTAGAGCTGGAAGAGATCGAGCAGATTATGGTCGGCCGACGCCAGGCCGAGGGCAGTGTTGGACAGAATCGGGAAAAACGCCACCAGAAACGCGCAGACCAGCACCGCAGTGTTGGCGCTCAGATAGATCAACAGCAATGGCGCGATCGCGATGACCGGCGTCACTTGCATGATCACCGCGAATGGGAAAAAAGCCCGCTCGATAATTCGCGATTGCGCAAACAGCATCGCCAGGGCGACGCCTCCCAAAACCGCCGCCAACAGCGCCTCGAAAGTGATGTGCAGCGTCACGAGCAACGAGCCGCAGAGCGTGCTCCAATCTTTGATCAGGGTTTCGATGATGAGGCTTGGCGCCGGCAGGATATAGGGCGGGACCCCGGCCAGCCGCACTGTCAATTCCCAGGCGAACAGCGCCAGCACCAACGCCAGCGTCGGAAACGTCAATTCAAGAAGCTTCTGCTTGTTCAACCGCGTGGCGCCTTTAACATTTTGGGATTGAGGAAACGGGTTTTGACCCCATCGCGCTATGCAGGGCGAGCGACGTTTCCCGGCACCTGTCCGCGTAGAATTTGCCGAGGCGGAACTCCTCATTGCGTGGTAGAGGCGCATCGACGTTGATCTCGGCGACCACCCGCCCCGGCCGCGGCGCCATCACGATGATGCGCGTCGACAGGGCGACGCTTTCATAGACCGAATGGGTGACGAAAACGACCGTGGCGCCAAGCTGACATTTGAGTGCGACGAGATCGTCGTTCAATTTTGTGCGCGTGATTTCATCGAGCGCGGCGAAGGGTTCGTCCATCAGCAACAACGCCGGGCGCATGACCAGCGCGCGCGCGATCGATACGCGCATTTTCATGCCGCCCGAGAGTTCGCGCGGGTAGGCGTTGGCGAATCCGGTCAATCCGACAAGATCAAGCGCTTCGTCGATGCGCGTCTGCGCCTGCTGTCGGGAGACGCCTTGAAACCGCAACGGGAGCCAGACGTTGGAAAATACGGTGCTCCATGGCATCAGCGTGGGGTCCTGGAACACGAAACCGAGCTCCGGGCGCCCGTTCGTCCAGTCGATCGCGCCGCGGGTCGGCGAAGAGAGGCCGGCGAGCAGCCTGAGCACCGTCGATTTGCCGCAACCGGACGGGCCGAGCAGCGACAGGAATTCGCCTTCGCGCACATCAAGATTAAGGCCCGACAGCGCGGTGACGCTATTGCCAAAAACCTTGTCGACGCCGCGCAAGGACGCCAAGGGTCGCCCCGAAGGCGCGGCGGTCGGCGCGGTTGAGGGCGCCTCGGATGATGCTAGCGACGACATGGAATTCTTCCCATCGCCCATTCCTGCCGGACGAACGCCCCGCAGATTGTCTTGCAACGAAAGCCGCTGCAAGCGATATGTTTTCGCCCGGCTTGGCGCGAAGGCCTTGCGCCGTTGCGCCGCCGCCTTCCGATAACGGGGCGAAGGGTGTTTGGTTGCCCGCCGCTCACCGCTTCACTTGGGATGCAGTTCAAGGCCGACGCCCTTGTCGACGAATTTCAGGGTGTAGGATTTCTGGTAATCGACGCTGGCGTCGACGACGCCCGCTTTCACCATCTGGTCGAAGAAATCCTTCATCCGCGCGTCGGTCATCGCGCCGATGCCCAGCTTCAGCGCATCTCCCGAATCGACGAGGCCATATTCTTTCATCTTGGCGAAGGAAAAGGCGATCTGTTCGTCAGTAATGTCAGGATTGTCCTTCTTGATGGCGGCGTTCGCCTTGGCGTTGTCGCCGTAGAGATAATGATACCAGCCGATCGCCGAGGCGTCGACGAAGCGCTGGACGAGATCCGGGTTCTTGTCGACCAGATCCTGGCGCGTTTCGATCGTCGTCGCGTAAGTTGAATAACCCTGATCGGCGAGCAGGAAGATATTCGGCTTGAAGCCGCCCTGTTTCTCGACCGCATAGGGTTCGGCGGTGAGATAGCCCTGCTGGATCGAAGACTTGTCGGCGATGAACGGGGCCGCGTTGAAATTATAAGGCTTCACATTTTCTTCCTTGAAGCCATAGGCGGATTTCATCCAGGAATAGAACGAGACGAGCGCCTCCTTGCCGACAAAAGCCGTTGCCTTGGGCAGATCGGTCCAATGGTCCAGACCGACGCCGGGATGCGACATCATGATCTGCGGATCCTTCTGAAAATCGGCCGCAACGATCACGATCGGCAGTTTCTGTTCGGCGGCGGAGAAGCCAAGCAGCATATTGCCGCCCATGTAGAACTCGATCTTGCCGGCGGCGAGCAGGAGACCATTGTTGGCTTGCGGGCCGCCCTGCAGAATGGTTACGTCGAGGCCATATTTTGCATAGGTGCCATCGACGATCGCCTGGTAATAGCCGCCGTGTTCGGCCTCGGCGAGCCAGTTGGTGCCGAACGTGACTTTATCGAGCGCGAAAGCCGGGCTCGAAAGCGCCAACACGCCGGCGACGCCGACCCCCATGACAAAACGCATTTTTCTCTTCTCCAGAACCAGACCGCCAACAATACGCTTCAAACCGGTTCAAGCAAGTCACGCGCCCAAGTCACGCGCCCAAGTCGCGCCCCAAGGCGCGCCCCATTGTCGACCTTGCCATGGCCGCGAGCAAGAGCTAGCCAAGGCCAGATCGCCGCCATCTCCGAGGCTTCCGCCATGCGCCGCCTGACGCCCGACAGCATCCATCCGCCCTTCGCCCGCTATGCCCATGGCGTCGAAGTCCCCCCGGGGCATCGACTGATATTCTGCTCCGGGCAATTGGGCATCGGCAAGGATGGAATCATTCCCGAGAGCGTCGAGGCGCAGGCGCGCCTGTGTTTTCACGCGATAGCCGCTATTCTTAATGAGGGCGGCATGAATTTTGGCGATCTCGTCCGCGTCAACGCCTATGTCGCCGGCGCCGAATCGCTGGCCAGCTACATGAAGGTGCGGGACGAGTTTATCAGCGTTCCGCCGCCGGCTTCGACGCTGCTCATCGTGCAGGGCTTCGCACGGCCGCAGTTCAAGATTGAGATCGAGGCGGTCGCGGCGCGCGAGTCCTAGAGTCTGCCTGGGAAAACGGGGAACGAAACGGGGAATCCCATGCTGCCAACCAAATTATGGTCCGAGATGAGCTGGAAGGATTTCCAGAGCGCCGATATGGCCAATGTCATCGCCGTCCTGCCGGTCGCGGCGATCGAACAGCACGGACCGCATCTCCCGGTCGGCGTCGACGCTTTCATCAATGAAGGCCATTTGCGCCGCGCGATTACGCGCGTGCCCGCCAATCTGCCCGTCCTTTTCCTTCCGCTTCAGGCGATCGGCAAGTCCAACGAGCACATTGAATTCCCCGGCACGCTGACATTCTCGGTCGATACCGTCATCCGCGCCTGGACCGAGATCGGCGAGAGCGTCGCCCGCGCCGGCTGCCGCAAGTTGGTCTTCGTCAATTCGCACGGCGGCAATGTGCCGGCGATCGACATTGTCGCGCGCGACCTGCGCGTGCGGCGCAACATGCTGGTCGTTAATTCGTCCTGGAGCCGATTCGGCTATCCCGACGGCATGTTTGGGCCAAAGGAGCGCGCCCATGGCATTCACGCCGGCGACTATGAAACGTCGGCGATGCTGGCGTTCCGGCCCGAGCTGGTGCGGATGGGCGAAGCGCGCGATTTCGTCAGCGCGGCCGTCGACATGGAGCGCGATTTCACCTGGCTGCGCGCCACGCAACCGATCGGCTTTGGCTGGATGTCGAACGATCTCAACGAATATGGCGCGATGGGCAACGCCTCGATCGCCACCGCCGAGAAGGGCGAGGCCTGCGCCGATTACGGCGCGACCGCCTTCATCGAACTGCTGGAGGATGTCGCCTCCTTCGATCTTTCGCGCCTTGGCAAGGGCCCGCTCGGCTGAGAGAACATGGGCAAGCCCAATTATAAGGTCGAGAGAAGCCTGATGCGCGAAGGCGCCAGGCATATTGCCGGCGTCGATGAAGTCGGCCGCGGACCGCTCGCCGGACCGGTCGCTGTCGCCGCGGTGATCCTCGATCCGGCCGATCTGCCGAAGGGCGTCGATGATTCCAAAGCGCTGTCGGCGCCGGAACGCGAGAAACTGTTTGAGATCATCCTTGGCAAGGCGTTGAGCGTTGCGATCGCCTTCGCCAGCGCCGAGGAGGTCGATCTTCTCAATATTCGCGGCGCGACGCTTGCGGCGATGGCGCGCGCCGTCAACGCTTTGTCGCTGCGTCCGGCTTTCGCACTCATCGACGGCAGCGACTGGCCGCCGGGCCTTTGCTGCGAGGGGCGCGCGATCATCAAGGGCGACGCCTCGTGTCTCTCGATCGCCGCCGCCTCGATTGTCGCCAAGGTCGCGCGCGACAGGATGATGACCCGTCTCGACGCGCTTTATCCGGACTATGGCTTTGCGCGCCATGTCGGCTACGGGACGAAGGTTCATCTTGAAGCGCTTGCGCGATGCGGCCCGACGCCGTTCCATCGCCTCTCCTTCGCACCGCTGCGCCGGACGCCATAGTCGGAGCGGCGGCGGCGCCAAGCGGCCGGCACATTGAGGAACGCGCCATGCGATCATCCCGGACGCTTCGCCGACCCGGCCTCGCATCATGACGCAAACACCGGCCGAGACCGCTCGCCGCCGGCTGTCCCTGCGCCTGTTCGTCACGGCGCTGTTGCTGTGCCTCGTCGCCTATGGGAGCTTTGCCTATTGGTTGACGCCATTCATCTGGAAACATTTCGAACATCAGAGAGCGATCGCCGATCTGCCGATGACGACTTTCACCGGGCTGGGCATTCCCGGCGATCCGTTGAACGTCGGTCTTGAAGGGTCGCAGGAGGACGTCGTCTGTTCGATGAACGCGGCCGGCTGGTCGCCCGCCGATCCCGTCACCTTCGCTTCGAGTCTCAGGATCATCGGCAGCGTCCTGTTCAACCGCCCCTATCCGCAAGCGCCGGTGAGCAACCTGTTCTATCAGGGCAGGCGCGAAGATCTGGCGTTCGAGAAACCGTCGGGCAGAAGCCCCGACACGCGTCATCATGTCCGCTTCTGGAAAGTCACCGAAAGCGGCGACAATGACCGGCCGGTCTGGCTTGGCGCCGCCACTTTCGATCGCGGGATCGGCGTCAGCCATTACACCGGCCAGGTCACCCACCATATCGCCCCCGACATCGACGCCGAGCGCGACCTGATTTCCGCCGATCTGGCGAATGCGGGCAAAGTCGAAGACGTTTATGAGACGAGCGGAATTGGCCCGACGCTGGACGGACGCAACGGCGGCGGCGATCGCTATTACACCGACGGCGAAATCGAGTTCTCCCGGCTGGCGCCGGGATGCCAATCCCATTCCAACGAGGCGGTGGTCCTCTCCAACCCGCCGGCGATCGAAGCCAAGAACCGGTTCTGGTCCTGGCTGAAGGGACTGATAGCGCGCGGCGACAAATCGTAACGGGGCGACGCCAAGCCGGGCGCTCCGGCTTTCAGCTCGAAAACACCACCGTCTTGCCGCGATTGAGCAGCACCCGGTCTTCCAGGTGATGGGCGAGCGCGCGCGACAGGACGCGGCGTTCGATGTCGCGACCCTTGCGCACGAGATCCTCTGGCGTGTCGCGATGGCTGATCGTCTCGACGTCCTGTTCGATGATCGGACCCTCGTCGAGGTCGGAAGTGACGTAATGCGCGGTCGCGCCGATCAATTTGACGCCGCGATGATGGGCCTGATGGTACGGCCTGGCGCCTTTGAAGCCGGGCAGGAACGAATGGTGGATATTGATGCAGCGCCCCTGCAATTTGGCCGCCAGGCCGTCGGAGAGGATCTGCATGTAACGGGCGAGAACGATGACCTCGGCCTTCGAATTGCGCACGAGGTCCCAGACCTGCGTCTCCTGTTCCAGCTTCGTCTGCCTCGTGACGGGCAGGTAGTGAAACGGTATGTCGGCAAAATCGATATGGGCATAGGTCTCGCGCGGGTAATTGGCCCCGATGCCGACGATTTCCATCGGCAATTCGCCGTTGCGCCAGCGGTAAAGCAGATCGACGAGGCAATGATCGAAACGCGACACGAGGATCAAAACCTTCTTCCTCTCGTCGCCTGCGCGGATCGACCAGTTCATGGCGAAAGGCGTCGCCACTTCGGCGAAGCGCTCTCTAAAAACAGGCAGGTCGGTCGCCCCGGCGGCGCTGTCGAAGACGACGCGCATGAAAAAATTGCCGGTTTCGGTGTCGTCGAACTGTTGCGCGTCGAGGATGTTGAAGCCGCCTTCGAACAGGGCTGTCGAGACCCGCGCGACAATGCCGGGACGATTGGCGCAGGACAGGGTCAGGACATTGCGCAGGGCGGGCATGGGCGTCTCGGTTGGCGGGGAATCGGATGAAGTCTTCGTCAGCGGGCGGCGCCGGGGAAGGCTTGGCGATCCCCTTCAAACTCAATCCACGTTTCGTCGGGTTTGGCGACAAGAAAAAACTGTTGGCGCCATGTTGGCGCCGATCTTCGGAGGGCGCCGCCAGACGCGGACGCCCACTCTATAGCGTCCGGCCGCCTCGCGCAGCGCTCGAATGAAGGGGACGCGGTGCAACCGTCGTCCGGCAGAAGTCGATTGATGAACGCGACTCGTTCAACCCCGCCGCAAAAAATCCTCTTGCCAAGAACCAAAATCCTCTTGCCAAGAACAATGACATTGTGCATACAGCGCCGGTCCATAAATTTTAACCATATTTATTTAGTGATATAAGTGAACTATCTGGCGCCTCACGTCGGAAACTGGAGCTGGCCACCGCCCTTTTGATCGCGGTCGCAGCCGCGCCTTCGCATCAACAAACGTCGTCATTCTTGTCCAGGAGAATAACTCTAATGCATAATGATACTTTGTAGATAGAATTAATATTATTAACTTTCATTCTCTCTGCTGGCTCATCGCTAGCGAAACAATCTCAGCGCTCCGCGTCGGAGACTGAACGCCGTCGTCGTCCCCCGGGTCGTCGCGGCGGCCGCTCAAATATTGACCCACAGCTTTCAAACACCATTACATTTAAGGAGAAAAGACATGAAGAAGCTTGCGATCATTGGAGCCATCCTCACCGCCCTCCCCGGCTTGGTTGGCGCCACGCAACCGGCCTTCGCGGATACGTCCACGGCGACGTTTCAAGTGAAGTTGACGATCATCAAGGGATGCGCCGTTTCAGCGCCGGCGGACATCAATCTGGGCTCCACGTTCAGTGCGGCAAGCCTTAACAGCTCAGGGGCGACGGGGACGTCAACTTTCAACGTCACCTGTTCGAACGGCACCGGCTACACCATCGGGTTCTCGGGCATTAACGACGGCGCGGACACCACCACGCATAATATGAAAGGTGCAGCATCGGGTTTATCCATTCCATATCAAATTACCGACGTAACCACCAGCGCACCAAACACTAAACCATTAAGCGCAATTTCGGCCGCGACTCCGAGCGTGATTTCAGACAAGGGAACCGGCAGCGCTCAGTCCAAGACCATTCAAGCGGCTGTCATCGCCAAAAGCATCCCTGGGGGGGCCGCCACCGACTCCTATTACGACACCGTGACTCTCACCCTCTCCTACTGACGCTGACGGTTCGATCCCAGGCTGCGCTCAAGGAGGATGCGGTGTCGCGTAGTTTTCGTGTTTGCATTGTCGCAGCCGCGCTGTTCTGCTCGAGATGGGCGGGAGCCGCTTCACTTTCGGTCTCGCCCATCACTGTGGATGTCGTAACGCCGGCAACCAATGCGACCGTGACGGCTCGCAATGGCGAAAGCCGGCCCCTCGCCGCGCAGATCCGCGTCTTCCGTTGGACGCAGGTCGACGGCCAGGACCGCCTGGACCCAACGGAAGACGTCGTCGCCAGCCCGCCAGTGGTCACGATCAATGGCGGCGCCGACTATGTCGTGCGTCTCGAACGCACGGCAGCGCGCGAGATTGGCGGGGAAGAAGCCTATCGCGTCATCGTCGACGAACTGCCCAATCCCAACCGCCAGCGCAACGGCTCGGTCGCCATGGTGCTGCGCTATCTCGTTCCCGCCTTCTTCTTCTCGGCGGACGCCAGTCAACCGAAGCTTGTCTGGTCGCTCGCCCATCGCGGCGGCGCGACGCTCCTGCAGGCCGCCAATAGCGGCGACAAGCGAATTCAGATCCTCGATCTCAAGCTCGGGGCCTTGATGGTGGGCAAGGGGCTGGCCGGCTACGTGCTTGGCCATTCCACGCGTTCCTGGGTAGTCCCTGCCGGATCCGCCTTGACGAACGCCGCCGTCGTCACCGCAACCAGCGACCACGGGCCGATCCATGCGTCGCTCTCGCAATGAGTGGGCGAAGCGTTCGTCCCTCCTGGCGCTGATCCTGTCGCTTCAATCGACACAGGCGGCCGCCCAACTGGCGCCGATCGCCAGCAATCCCACAGTTTTGTCCGCGCCGCGCCAATTGCGGCTGGAGGTGACGATCAACGGCGCCGCCACCCATTATGTCGCGCCCTTTACCTGGAGGCCGCCCGGGCGCCTTTCGGCGACGCGCAGCGATCTTGAAGACGTCGGCGTGAAAGCGCCCGGCCATGGCGGCCTTAAGGACGAGATATTCATCGATGACATTCCCGGCATTCGCTATCGTTACGATGAGCCCGGGCAAAAAATAGATTTCACCTTGTCGGAGGCGCAACGCGCGACGCATGTCTACGACGCGCGCGCGGCCGGCGACAAACTTCCCCCGGCGCGCACGGACTGGGGCGCCTTGCTCAACTACACCCTCTACGCGACGTCGTTGAGCAATCTGCCGACGCTGCCAAAATTTACAGGCGCCAACGCCTCGCTCGACGCGCGCGGCTTCACGCCTCTGGGCGTGGTCGAGCAGACCGCGATCGTCGGCGACACGATAGCGAACAACTACGACTATCTGCGCCTCGACTCGACCTTCACCTATTCCGATCCTGAGGCGCCGTTGACGGCCCGCGCCGGCGACACAATCTCGGGCGGCCTCGCATGGACGCGGCCAGTGCGTTACGGCGGGTTTCAGTTCCAGCGCGATTTTTCGTTACGATCCGATCTCGTCACCCAACCGGCGCCCGCCATTTCGGGGTCGGCCGCGGTGCCCTCGACGGTCGATGTCTTCATCAACGACATCAAGACATTTTCGCAGCCCGTCGGCGCCGGCCCCTATCAGATCACGAACGTTCCGCTTTTTTCGAATTCGGGCACGGCGCGCGTCGTCGTCACTGACGCCTCCGGCCGCACGACGGAAACGACCTCGCCGTTTTTCAGCGCGCCTACCATGCTCGCGCGCGGCATGACCGACTTCTCACTCGATGCGGGTTTCGCGCGGCGGTTCTATGCGTTTCGTTCGAACGACTACGATCGCCACCCGATTGGAGCGGCGACATTCCGCCAAGGCGTCACTGATTTCCTGACGGCGGAAAGCCACGTCGAGGGCGGCGCCGGCCTCGCCAACGCCGGTCTCGGCGGCATCGCCACCTTGGCGCCCTGGGGCTCGTTTTCGGCGGCGGGCGCGGCCAGCCGTTTCAACGGCGCGATGGGTTATCAGGCCTATGCGGCCTATGACGGCGAATTTCATGGCTATTCGATCAGCACGAGTTCGCAGCGCAGCTTCGCCCAATATCTGGATCTTGCCGCGGTGACCGCATCGCCGCCGCAATATTGCGGATACGGCTTCTCGAGCGCCCTCGCTTTCGCCGTCAACGCCGCGGCGACTGGTTGGGACCCGCGCCCGCCGAAGGCGATGGATCGTGTATCGCTCGGCGCGCCGCTGCCTTTGGGCAATGCATCGGCCAGCCTCAGCTTCATCAATCTCATCTCGGCAGACCGGACGCGCTCGCGCATTCTGGCCGCCTCGGTGTCGAAACCATTGCCCTGGAACGCTTCGATCTACGCGACTGCTTTCGTCGACTTCGCGCAGCACAACAGCCTCGGCGTCTTCGCGGGACTGTCGATACCCTTTGGCGCGGACATCAGTGTATCGGTCGGCGCTTCCGGCCAAGCGGGCGCCGGCGCCTCAACCACTTTCGACGCTCAAAAGTCGCTTCAGAACGTCGACGGCAGCTACGGCTGGCATGTTCATGACGCGGAAGGAGGCATGGCCTACCGCGACGCCGACGTCTCCTATCGGTCGGGCTATGGCGTCGGCGAAATTGGCGCACAGCAATATGGCCGTGCGGTCGGCGGCTCCGCCCGGCTCGACGGCTCGATCGTCGCGATGGGTGACGGCGTGTTCGTGGGAAATCGCGTCGACGACAGTTTCGCAGTGGTCGACGCCGGCGTTCCCGGCGTCGCGGTGACGCGAGACAATCAGCCGGTCGGCGTCACCGGCCCATGGGGCAAACTGCTCGTGCCGGGCCTCGGCTCCTATCGGTCGAACCGAATCGACATCGATCCCAGCAGCCTGCCGACAACAGGCGAGGCGGAAACGACTGAGAAGACAATCGTGCCCGCCAATCATGGCGGCGTCTACCTCGACTTCGGCGTCAAGAAAGATGTGCGGGCGGCGATTGTCGTACTGACGCGCAAGGACGGTACATTCTTGCCGGCAGGCGCCAAGGGGCGCCTGGAGGGTTCGGAGGAAAGCTTCGTCGTCGGCTATGACGGACAGGCCTATGTCAAATATCTGAACGCCTCTAACGCCATCGTCGCCGAAGACGGCGAGGCGGAATGCCGCGCCTCGTTTGCCTATGCTCCCACCGACGGCAAGAGAGCCAAGATCGGACCTATTCCATGTCAATGATGATGGTGAATTTCGGGCGATTGTTCGCTCTGATAGGCCTCCTCGCCGCGTGGGCCGGTCTCGAAGGCGCGCGAGCGGTAACGCTGCCGGTCACGCTCCCGCTCAGTTGCACCTTCAACGAGGGAACATTGAATTTCGGGTCGGTGAACGTCGCGTCCGGCAATAAATCTTCCGCAAACGCCACCATGACCGTCTATTGCGCCGGAGCCCCTGGCGCAAACGTCTTTGTCTGTATCAAAAAGCAGACACTGAATATGCCCGGCTTTCCCCCGGGGGCGGCCCAGTTAGCATACGACATTACGCCGCTGGTGAATACTCCGGTTAAGGCGACGGGGGGCTCATTGCAAATTGGCGGAACGATTTCCGACAATCAGCAAAGCGTACCCGCCGGCGGCTATGGCAGCCTGCTCCTCACGAACATGCTGCAGGTGGCTTATAGCGCCACCGACTGCGCGAATGCGCCGATACTCGTGCAAGTTCCGATCGTCGCCTTGGCTGTTGTTCAAAGTTCATGCTTCGTCACCACGAACCCCCTCGATTTCGGGAGCACCAGCAGTCTGGCGGGAGGGCAAACCGGGTCGACCACAATCGCAGTCCGTTGCAACTTTCTCACTAAGTATGCCGTGACGCTCAACCGGCGGAAACAGCAACGCTAACGATCCCGAGCAACGCAAGATGACCGGCGATGCGGGCGTCGCGAATACGATTATCTACGGGCTCTATTACAAGGATGGGAGCGGCAATATGGTGCCTTGGGGGTCGTCCCTTGGAAGTAAGGACAAGACGTGGACGGGTCCTCCGAACATCACGGTGTATGGCCGTGTGCCGCCTCAGCCGACGCCAGCGCCAGGAACCTATTCCGACACGATTGTCGTCACTCTTTCCTTTTGAGCGGCCCCAGCGATGAGCGCGAGCCGCACGCCGAGCCGCTGGGACGCGATGTCGCGCAATTGTCTCCGAAGACGGTCAGGCAGACGCCGGGCCCCGTTTGCCTGTGTGCCTACTGCCAGCAAGAGCGCCAAGATCGGACCTGTTCCATGTCAATGAGAATTATAAGTCCCGGGCGATTGTTCGCTCTGATATGCCTCCTCGCCGTCTGGGCCGGCCTCCAAGGCGCGCGAGCGGTAACGCTGCCCGCCGCGCCCAATTGCACCATTGGCAACGGAGATTTGGACTTCCAGAAGGTTCCCGTCTCGTCCACCAATATCCCCTCCCAGGAAACCGCAAGCGGCTACCTCACTGTCGATTGCAATACGGCCCCTAACACGACCGTCTTCGTCTGCGTCCCCGTGGTAAGTCTGCTGACGGCCCAACCGGACCCGGGGTCGGGCATTCTGTATTACACTCTTGCGGCGGTGAATAAGCAAGTTTCGTCGAATCACTTCCAAATCCCAATTGAAGGAACGATTTCCGCCAATCAGAAAAACATACCTGCCGGCTCCTATAACGCAAGGGTCTTTGCGAACGAGAAAGTGACCTATAGCTTCAGCAACTGCCTGACTGCACCGATATCCTTCAATCCACAACCCTATTTTCACGCCAATGCTTTCGTTCAAAAATCATGCAGCGTCAGCACGAATCCCCTCATTTTCGCGAGCACCAGCAGTCTGCAGGCAGGGCAAACCGGGAAGACCAGCATCACAGTCCGTTGCAACTGGGTCGCCGTCTATAGCGTGGCGCTCAGCGGCGGAAACATCAACGCCAGCGATCCCACGCAGCGGAAGATGAGCCTGAACGGCAACCCTAGCGACCCAAATGCTATAACCTACGGGCTTTATGTGAATGAGAATTGCAAGCTTCCTTGGGGGGCGCAAACAACCGTTGGAGGCAATTCGTCGACCGCTGGTCCGGATCTCCCGGTATATGGTTGTGTGCCGCCTCAGCCCACGCCATCTCAGGGAACCTATTCCGACACGATTGTCGTCACTCTTACCTTTTGAGCGGCCCCAGTGATGAGCGCGAGCCGCGCGCCGCGCCTCCGGGAAGCGATGTCGCGCAATTGTCGCCATCGCGGCGCATAGTCAAGGCCTGTGCGCGATTCAGCCCCCCAGCCCTCGCGCACCCCTCGCCCCGCCGGCGAAAGCCGCGGGGCTTTTTTTGAAATCGACGATGCGGCGCATGCGTCGATTGCCAAAATTTTCGGGACGGGCATTGCAGACGAGCTGAAAACCACCGCGCCGCCCAGGACGACCGCGCCGCCCCCCAAAACGGCCCCGCGACTTGCGCCTGACGGGGCCAACGAGCGCGTGGCGGCTGGGGGCTGTGGTCGCGCGCTCGCCGAACCAACGTGAAATGATGAAAAAGGTTCCGGAATATGCGGGGCCGCCTCACGCTCGCCGACTTCACAGCACATGATGGTCAGCGGGAGGCGTTCGATAAGGAGGCCGCGATGACGATCCACGATGCCCAAGTGAATCGCGTAACCCAACGAGCCTATGAATTCGCGATGTCGGGCGCTTTCGAAAGCATGGCGGCGTTGGAGAGACAGCTTGTCCTGGAAGGCTTCGGCCATAATCTGTGGTGGCTCGAGCGCCCGGGCGTGAGACGCACGCTTGCGGAGATTTCCGTGACCAGCCGCCGCCTCCAAGCGAGCGCGGAGCGCCCCTCGATTTGACTTGATCACATGGGGCGCAGACGACCTTCGTCGGAGCACGCCGGGCGTCATCGCTATCTTATTGCAATTGCTAAATAATCGTGGCCCTGCTGGTGCCCAGGAAAGGACTCGAACCTTCACGGCTTGCACCGCTGGTACCTGAAACCAGTGCGTCTACCAATTCCGCCACCTGGGCACGGCGGCTTCATACGGGCGGTCGCGCAGCCTTGTCAATGTCTGTCATGGCGGACATCGGCAGCTTTCCATTTCTCCGCGATTTCGTTAGTTCTGCGCCGGTCGCAATCCCGGGAGGCGCTCCATGACCTACGCCAGCATCATCGTCGAGACGCACGGCCGGGTCGGACTGATCAGGCTGAACCGGCCGCAAGCGCTTAACGCCTTGAATCAGGCGCTGATCGACGAACTCAATGTCGCGCTTGGTCTGTTTGAAAAAGATACGGCGATCGGCGCCGTCGTTCTCACAGGATCAGAGAAGGCGTTCGCCGCCGGCGCCGACATCAAGGAAATGCGGTCCAAATCCTATATGGACGCCTATCTCGAAGATTTCCTCACGAGCTGGGAGGGCGTCTCGCGCCTGCGCAAGCCGATCATCGCCGCGGTCGCGGGTTTCGCCCTGGGCGGGGGATGCGAACTGGCGATGATGTGCGACTTCATCCTCGCCGCCGAGACGGCCAAATTCGGCCAGCCGGAAATCAAGCTCGGAATCATTCCCGGCGCCGGCGGCACGCAGCGGTTGACGCGCTTTGTCGGCAAGTCCAAGGCGATGGAAATGTGCCTGACCGGCCGCATGATGGACGCGGCCGAAGCCGAGCGCGCTGGCCTCGTCTCGCGCGTGATTCCCGCCGAAAAATTGGTCGAGGAGGCGCTGAAGACCGCGGCCGCGATCGCCGCTCTTTCACTGCCGGCGGTGATGATCGCCAAGGAGAGCGTCAATCGCGCTTATGAGACGACGCTGGCCGAAGGCGTGCGCTTCGAGCGGCGCGTCTTCCATTCGCTGTTCGCAACGGAGGATCAGAAGGAAGGCATGGGCGCATTCGTGGAAAAGCGCACGCCGGCGTTCAAGGGCCGCTGACGCCCGCCGCCTATCCCGCCGTCCAGCCGCCATCGATCGAAAGATTGGCGCCGGTGATCTGCGCGGCGGCGTCCGAGCAGAGATAGACGGCGAGCGCGGCGACCTGATCGGCGGTCACGAATTGCTTGCTTGGCTGGGCGGCCAGAATCACGTCATTGATGACCTGCTCCTTGGTCATGCCGCGCGCCTTCATCGTGTCGGGAATCTGTTTCTCGACCAGTGGCGTCCAGACATAACCGGGCGAAATGCAATTGGCGGTGACGCCGAAAGTGGCAAGCTCCAGGGCGACGGTCTTGGTCAGGCCGGCAATGCCGTGCTTGGCCGATACATAGGCAGATTTGAACGGCGAGGCGACCAGCGAATGGGCCGAGGCGGTGCTGACGATGCGGCCCCACTTGCGCGCCTTCATGCCGGGAACCGCGGCGCGGATGGCGTGGAAGGCGGCCGATAGATTGATCGCAATGATGGCGTCCCATTTCTCAATAGGGAAATCCTCGATCGGCGAGACATATTGGATGCCCGCATTATTGACGAGAATGTCGAGGGAGCCGAGCCTTGCCTGTGCGTCGGCGACCATAGCGGCGATCTCCGCCGGCTTCATCATATCGGCGCCATTGTATAAGGCTTTGACGCCGAACTCGTTTTCGATTTTTCCCCGCTCCGCTTCGATCGCCGACGCTTCGCCCATGCCATTGATGACGACATTGGCGCCTTCTTGGGCCAGCGCGCGAGCGATCGCGAGCCCGATGCCGCTGGTCGAGCCGGTAACGAGGGCGTTGCGTTGGGAAAGAGACATCGGAGGCTCCTTAAAGCCGGATTGGCGGGACCGGCTTATATTGCATGGCAATAGGGAAGGCGAGGCGTGGGCGCTCTCGCCTGACCGGCTGGTCGGCGACCGTCTGAGCGCTCCAAGGCCCCAGCTAACACATTCCGCGTCTCCGCCGCCAAGACTGATCCTGCGTGTGATATGCAACGCTCTTGACGCGTCAATAATTGCTCGATTTCAAAGCGTAATATGAAACTTGAAAGACAACGAAACCATGCTCGATAGCGTCCTTGTTTTGGCAGTATTCGGGACGCTCCTGGTCATCGTGTCCTTGAGTCAGCCGCTGGCGGCGCGCCTGCGGCTGTCGCCGGTGGTGCTGCTCGCCGTGATCGGAGTGGCCATAGGCGCCGCCTCAGGCATTTTATTGCACACCCGTCTCTCGAGCCATCTCGGTGAGTTCGTCAGGCTCTTCGCCGACCTGCCTTTGGGATCAGAGACGTTCGTCTATGTCTTTCTGCCGCTGCTTGTCTTTGAAGGAGCGCTCGCGAGCGACGTGCGGCGCACTCTTGAAGACGCCGCGCCGATCCTCATGCTCGCGGTGATCGCCACGCTTCTGACCGCGGCGATCGTCGGCGTCGCGCTTTGGCCATTCGCCGGCTTGCCGCTCGCCGTATGCCTGCTGCTCGGCGCGGTGACCGCGACAACCGATCCCGCCGCGGTCATCGCAATGTTTCGCGAAGTCGGGGCTCCCGGCCGGCTGACCCGGCTGGTCGAAGGCGAGGCGCTCCTGAACGATGCAGCGGCGATTGTGCTCTACTCGGTGCTGCTCGGGTTCATCGCCTCGGGAAAAGCGCCTGCCATCGGGAGCGCTGCGATTCAATTCATCACCTCGTTCATTGGCGGCGCCGTTCTCGGAGCGCTCGCCGGTCGCGCCTTCCTGCAGGTCATCCCCTGGACGCGCGACGATCGGCTCGCCGAGGGGACGTTGACCGTCGCGCTCGCCTATCTCGTCTTCATCGCGGCCGAGCGGCTTTTCCACGTCTCCGGTGTCGTGGCCGTGCTGGCGGCCGGTCTTACGATCAGCGGATTCGGGCGAACGCGCATCGCGCCATACAATTGGACGTTCCTCATTGAACTTTGGGGACAAATCGCGTTCTGGGCGCATTCGCTGGTCTTCCTGCTCGCCTCGATCCTTGTCCCCAAACTGTTGTTCGAATTGCGCTTGCAAGACCTGGCGTTGATAGCCGTTCTCATCGTCGCCGCATTCGCGGCCAGATTGGCGGTGCTATTCCTTCTGTTGCCGCTGCTGACATTCGCCAAGCTGATGCAGCCGATCACCACCGCCTATAAGCTCGCGATCGCCTGGGGAGGACTGAGAGGCGCTTTGACACTGGTTCTTGCGCTTTCCGTCACCGAGGACGCCACGCTGCCCGATGAGGTCAGGCGCTTCGTGGCGGTGCTCGCCACCGGTCTCGTTCTGTTCACGCTTCTCGTCAACGGCACAACCCTGCGAGGCTTCATCCGGTTGCTCCGGCTCGACATCCTGTCGCCGATCGATCGGCTGTTGCGAGACCGGGTCCTGGAGCTTTCCTACGCCGAGACGAGCGAACTTATCCGCACGACGGCTCGTCAGCATGACCTCCACCCCGCCGCCGTGGATAGCGCCCTGGCGCCGTATATCGCATGGACGGCGGCGGCCAGCTCCCGCGACGGCGGCGAGCGGGCAGAGCTCACCGAACGCGAGCGATTTACGGTCGCTTTGGTGGCGCTCGGCAACCAGGAGCGCATGCTCGTCCTTGAAACTCTGGCGCGGCGAGCGGCCTCGCCCGGCGCGCTTCAGGCGCTGATGCGCAACGCAGAGAAACTGGTGGAGGGGGCGAGGAGCGACGGCAGACTCGGCTACAAACGCGCCGCTGAAGCTGCGCTCGCATTTCCGCTTTCGTTCCGTGTCGCCTATTTCTTCTACCGTCGGTTCGGAAGCCGGCGCCTTCTGGAGGATCGCCTCGGCGAACGATTCGAGACCCTGCTTGTGACGCGCCTGTTGATACACGAGCTGGCCGATGGCAGCGCCAAAGGTTCGCGGTCGATCTTCGGAGAGCGCATGGCCGCGTTGATCGATAGCATCCTCGCAGCGCGCCTCAATCAAACCCAATCGGCGCTCGGAGCGCTTCGTCGACAATATTTCGATCACGCCGCCGCTCTGGAGGCCAGATTCTTGCGCCGATCGGCATTGCGCAGCGAGATCGGGCGCTATCAGGCTCTTTACGAAGAGGGCCTGATCCCGGCCGAGGTGCACCGGGATCTCACGAATCGGGTCGAGCACGCTCAAAATACCGAATCCGCGCCCCGCTTCGACATTGGCCTCGACATTCGAGGACTCGTCGACCGCCTCGATCTGTTCGCAGGCCTCGACAGCGGGCAACTCGACAGCGTGCGAAAGCTGCTACGGCCACGCTTCACAGTGCCCAAGGAGCTGATCGTGCGCAAGGGCGACCCCGGCGACTCGATGTTCTTCATCGCCTCTGGGGGCGTTGAGGTGGCCCTGGCCGATAGCAGCATTCCGCTCAGGAGCGGAGACGTCTTCGGCGAGATGGCCTTACTCACCGGAGCGCCGCGGCAGGCCGACGTCAGAGCCCTGACATATTGCCGCTTACTGGTCTTGCGCAAGGCTGACTTCGATCGCTTCATGCGTGAGAACCGCGACGTGCGCCTCAAGATCTACCAGATTGCGGAGACGCGCGCGTCGGTGAACACGGCTGATACGGCCGACCCGGCGGCGCTATAGAACGGCGCGATCGAGCGCCCTCGTCCATTGCTCCCGATCAGGGCTTCACGAACTTCAGGATAAATCGGTCGCTCTCGCCGATCGCCGCATATTTTTCGCGATCCTGGTCCTTGAGACGATAGGTTGGCGGCAACGTCCAGACGCCGGCGGGATAATCCTTGGTGTCCTTGGGGTTGGCGTTGACTTCCGAGGCGCCGGCGAATTTGAACCCCGCCTTTTCGGCCAGCGCGATAGCGAAGTCCTGTCGGACATAACCGCTTTTCGCCAAAGGGTCCTGCGGTTGATCGGCGCGCCCGCGATGCTCCTCGACGCCAAGGATTCCGCCCGGCTTCAACGCCTTGAAAAAGGTCGCAAACGCCTGATCGGCCGTCCCTGCCGCCATCCAGTTATGGATATTGCGAAAGGTCAGCACGAAATCGGCCGTGCCCGCTGGCGCCAGCTCTTTGACGCCGGGATGGAATTCGACGGTCTCGACCTTGTCGTAATCGGCCGGATCGGCCGCGACTTTCGCAGCGAAGGCGGCATTCTCCTTCTGGACCTCGGCCGAGGAAGAATCCTTGTCGCCATTGGCGGCGACATATCGTCCACGCGCCTTGAGATAAGGCCCCAAAATCTCGGTCCAGTAACCGGAGGCGCCAGGCAGGATTTCGACGACGCTGGCATGGTCGGCGACGCCGAAGAACGCCAAAACCTCGAGCGGATGGCGGTAGGGGTCGCGAGCCCGGTTCGCTTCACTGCGCTGGGCGCCGCTCACCAATGCCTGAAGTGCGCTCGAATCGGCGCCATCGGCCGAAGCGCTTCCCGACGCCCCGGAAATACCTACGATCGCCGCGACAATCGCGGCGGCGCGCAAAATCCGGGAGGCCATCGCTGCTCCGATCCGTTATTCTCTATAAAAGAAATAGACTGATCGTGCGATCCGTCAAGCGGAAGGCGGCCGCGGTCGATCGCATTTCCGGCAGGCGTCAGGCCGGTCGTGGGGATTTCGAAATGCCGCTGATGTCCATTTCCCGGCGCACGTCGGCGACCGAATCGCGCAACAGCTCGGCCATGCGCTCGCGCGCCTCGTCCGCCTGCCCTTCGCTGATCGCCTTCAGAACGGCGCGATGCTGATGCAGGCGATCGTCGCGGATCGAAGCGGCGGCGCGCCAGCCGAGCTCGAAGGTCCCGACCAGCGCGGTATCGATCAGTCCACCAAGGGCGCCGATGAACAGATTGCCCGTTGCGTCGAGAATTGCCTGGTGGAACCGCAGATCCGCGGCCGTCACATCGTCGGTAGCCCCCTGCGAGGCCTCCATATCGGCATAGGCGGCGCTGATGCGCTCGAGCGCCGCCGGGTCGCGCGACAAAGCGGCGAGATAGGCCGCCTGAGGCTCGACCATCTGGCGAAGCTGGAAGAGATCGTTGACGAAATCCTCGTTCAACGCGGCGCGCAGATGCCAGGCCAGAAAATCAGGATCGAGCATATTCCAGTCGGATTTCGGCCGCACGCTGGTGCCGACCTTCTGGCGCGAAACGATCAGACCCTTGGCGGCGAGCACGCGGAACGCCTCGCGCAGCGTCGGGCGCGAAACCCTGAAGCGCTCCAGCAGAATCGCCTCGCCCGGCAGGCGGGAGCCGGGCGGATAGACGCCGGCGATGATTTCACCGCCGAGCGCCGAGGCGAGAAAATCATTCGCGTTGCTGCGGGGGCGCTTTTTCTCGGTCGCCGCGCCGCGCCGCCCCAGAGCGAGGGGTCCGGTCCCCGCCGGCGCTTCCTTTGGAGGCGCCGATCGGTCGCGTGCAACTGACGTCTGGCTCAAAAACTCACCCCATGGCGCCGTGGCCTGCAGCATCACCCCCTTCAAAAGATCGCGCATTGCATCGATCACGATCCTTTGAGGATGCGGATGGGCATGCTCGGCCATCCGCGTCGGGGGCGACGCTAATGACAAAGAAAGAGCGGTGCAATAGAAACATCGCCTTACATCCGACGACGGCCAGCCACAAATATGGTCGAGCGATTGCGCCCGTAACGAAGCTAGCGAGAAGCCCATGACCGTGACCGTACGACAGCCTGGCGTCGGCCCCCTCCCCCGCCACAGGAGCGTCGGCGTGCGCGTCGGCGCGGGAGCCGGCGCCGTGACGGTGGGCGCCGGCGCGCCGATCGTCGTCCAATCGATGACCAATACCGACACCGCCGATGTCGAGGGAACCGCGCGCCAGGTGGCGGCGCTCGCCAGGGCGGGCTCCGAGCTGGTGCGCATTACTGTCGACCGCGATGAAGCCGCCGTCGCCGTGCCCCATATCCGCGACCGGCTGGCGCAGATGGGCGTCGCCGTTCCCCTGATCGGCGACTTTCACTACATCGGCCATAAATTGCTTGCCGACCATCCCGCCTGCGCCGAGGCGCTCGACAAATACCGGATCAATCCGGGCAATGTCGGCTTCAAGAACAAGCGGGACAAGCAATTTTCGCAGATCGTCGAAATGGCGATCAAACATGGCAAGACCGTTCGCATCGGGGCCAATTGGGGCTCGCTCGACCAAGAGCTGCTGACCCATCTGATGGACGAAAACGCCGCGTCCGCCGCGCCGATCGATGCGCGCGCGGTGATGCGCGAGGCAATGTGCCAGTCGGCGCTATTGTCGGCCGCGCGGGCGGAGGAAATCGGCCTTGGCCGCGACCGCATCATCCTGTCGGCCAAGGTTTCCGCGGTGCAGGACCTCATCACCGTCTATCGGATGATGGCGGCGCGTTCGGATTATGCGCTGCATCTCGGCCTCACCGAGGCGGGCATGGGCTCGAAGGGCATCGTCGCCTCGTCGGCGGCGCTCGGCGTGCTTTTGCAGGAAGGGATTGGCGACACCATCCGCGTTTCGCTGACGCCCGAGCCGAAAGGCGACCGCACGCTGGAGGTGAAGGTCGCGCAGGAAATCCTGCAGACCATGGGCTTTCGCACTTTCGTGCCGCTGGTCGCCGCCTGCCCTGGCTGCGGGCGCACGACCTCGACGGTCTTCCAGGAACTGGCGAGCGACATCCAGGCCTATATCCGCGACGAAATGCCTGGCTGGAAAACGCGCTATCCCGGCGTCGAGGCGCTCAACGTCGCGGTAATGGGCTGCATCGTCAACGGGCCCGGCGAGAGCAAGCACGCCGACATCGGCATTTCCCTGCCCGGCACCGGCGAAACCCCCGCCGCACCGGTCTTCATCGACGGCGCCAAAGCGGTGACCTTGCGCGGTCCGACCATCGCCGCCGAATTCAAGACACTGGTGGTGGATTACATCGAGAAGCGATTCGGCGGCAGGGGCATCGCGGCGGAGTGAGGGGCGAGGCGCTTCGCGCGTTGCACTTGGGTTGACGCCGAAGGCGCCGCTATTTTCGGCGACAACTCTGCATTGATCTCTTGGCAGCCATTTTGCGCGGAAGGAGATCGAACTCAAGGATCGCCTTTCAGGCGACCGTCATAGCAGTCGGCTTGCTGACTGCGTAAACTTGTCAGCAATGGCGGCGAGCGCTTTGCGCTCGTCCTTGACTTCGATCTCCTTCCGCGCCCCGCTCCGCCAAGAAATCAATGGAGGAATCTGATCTCAACCCTTTTGGGCGCCCTCGGTCCGGACGCCCAGTGATCCAATGCCCTCTAAGCCGTTCGCCGCTTCTCTGCCTCGCATTCGACCGCGACGTCGGCCGTTCGCGACGAAACCCTCACAGGCCGCCGCTGACCAAGGCCAGCGGCGAGCAATGCGCCGGCGACGTGGCAGACGGCGACCAGCAGCATGGTGACGGCGAAGGCCTGCGCCAAAGCCTGTGGGTCCGTGCGGTTGCCGAGTATCGCGTAGAACGCGCCGCCGAGAATGGCGACGCCCATCGCCGCGCTCGCCTGCAAGGTTGAATTGACCATGCCGCCCACCAGCCCCGCGCGGTGCTGCGCGACGCGTTCGACGACGACGCGAACCATGGTCGGAATCGACAGGCCCATGCCGAGGCCGATCAATAGCAGCGGCGTCGCCAGCAGGCCGAAAGGCGGCATGACGCCCGGTGGGCTCAGCGCGGCGACCGCGGCGAGGCCGACAAGGCCAGTCGCCGAAAAGCCGAAGCCGACGGAAGGCGCCATGATCCCGACCCGGTTGCCAACCAAGGGGCTGGCGAAGGAGCCGAGTAAAAAGCCGACCGAAAATGGCAGGATCGCCAGGCCCGCCTCCAGCGCGGTGCGTCCAAGGCCGGCCTGCAGATAGATCGAGAAGGTCAGGAAGAACGCCGCCAGCGCATAAAGCGTGGCGATCGCGCCAAGGCCACGCACCAGGCCCGGCGACGCAAAGGCGTCGATCGCGACCAGCGGCTCGCCGCCCGCTTCGGCGAGACGGATTTCGTAGCGGCGAAAGGCCTCAGCGAACAAGGGCGTGGTCAGCAACATCGCGATCGACCACCATGGCCAGCCGCGCTCGCGCCCCTCGATCAGCGGCAGCACCAGAGCGGTGAGCGTTGCGGCCGACAGAATCACGCCGACGAGATCGAGGCGCGGCCGCGTTCCGCTGCGCGTTTCGCGCAAGAGCGGAATCGCCGCGATGAAAGCCACAATGGCGACGGGCAGATTGATGAGGAAGATCAGGCGCCAACCGAAGCCGTCGACATTGGCGCCGACCAGCGCGCCGCCCAGCAATTGTCCGGCGATCGAGGCGAGGCCGAGGGTGACGCCGTAAATGCTCAGAGCGCGGCCGCGCTCATGCGGCGGAAACAAAGCGTGGACCGAGGCGAGCGCTTGCGGCGCCATGGCGGCGGCGGCCAGCGCCTGAAGCAGCCGGCCCGCTATCAGCGAAGTCGGCGACCAGGCGAGGCCGCAAAGCGCCGACGCCAGCGCGAAGCCGGCGAGGCCGGCGAGAAAGACCGCCTTGCGGCCGAAAATATCGCCGAGCCGGCCGCCGGTGATCAGGAAAACCGCATAGACCACGGCATAGCCCGAGATGACCAATTGCACATCGGCCGCGCTGGCGCGAAGGCCTGATGTGATCGCCGGCATGGCGACATTGACGATGAAGAAATCGAGCGGCGCGAGAAATGCGCCGACCAGCAGAATCGCCAAAGCCGCCCAGCGGCGTGGGTCAATAACCTCGCTGGATGAGACGTTTAGCGTGGGTTCAGTCATTATTGCTGTCCTGTTTTTATTGGGAAACGATAAGTTCCTAATCAACGCCGTTTGCGCCTCTCCGGTGGTCTTCAAGCCATCGTTCGCAACGCCACGTCCACCAGTTCGGCCATATCGCGCTCGCTCGGACCGGTCTTGCCGAGCACGCGCAAACCCTGGATCGTGCAGACGAGCAGGCGGCCGATCGCCTGCGCGTCATAATCGCCAGGGATTTCGCCAGCCGCCTGCCCGCGGGCGACCGCCGCGGCGAACAATTCCTGCATCCGCTTGAACATGCGCGTGATGACGACGCTGACCTCGACATCGCCAGGCATCATTTCCATCGCGGCGGCAGTGATCAGGCAACCGCGCCGCCCCTGCCCCGCCGCCGCGCGCCGGGCATAGCCCATCAGCGTCTCGCGGATCGCCGCGCGCGCCGGACCCGGCTGCGCCAGACTATCGCTGATCCTTTGCAGCGAGGCGGCGGTGTAGTGTTCGAGCGCGGCCAGAAACAGCGATTGCTTGTCGTGAAAAGCCTTGTAGAGACTGCCGCGCGCCAGCCCGGTGCCTTCGGTCAGATCCTGCACCGAAGTGCCGTGATAACCCCGCGCGCGAAACACTTCGATGGCGTCGGCGACCGCCTCGTCCATGTCGAATTCACGCGGGCGGCCGGGGCCGCGATCGGCGACCGGGGCGGGCTTGGTGGCTTGCATGGCAGAGATATAGGACCGATCGTTTCCTAATGCAAGGCGGCCGGCGGAACGCGGCGACTGGAACTAGCGATGGGAGGCATTCCAGTCTGTTTTGCGAGAGCCCGTGAGGGCCACACCGCCGAGCCGCCGTCAAGCGGCTGCGCCGCTCCTTCGCTTCGCTACGGCGCCTTCGCCGTGACTGCGTCTCGTCGGCGCGGCAAGTGGCCTCCATGTTGCTTTGGTGAGCAATGCGGCCCAAAGGCCGCGCTGCCCACCAAAACAACATGGTGGAAAACGGCCATCGGCGCGCGAGGCTGTCAAGGCCGGCGAAGCCTCCCGCGCAGCGGGTCGCCTTTACGCTGAGAAGTGCGCCCATGAGGCACGGGCGCCCGCCCGCCCAACCCCTTGCGCCCCACCATCCCCCCGTGAGAAGCGCTACCCCCATGGAGCGCCCCGACGCCATCGATTGGACCTGGCAAGGCCAGCCATTGCGCCTCGGCGTCACCCGCCTCGGCGCCGGACCGACGCTGCTGCTCCTCCCCGCGCTCAGTTCGATCTCGACGCGCGAAGAAATGCGCCCTCTCCAGGCGCTCCTCTCCGCGAAATATGCGACGATCGCCGTCGATTGGCCTGGTTTCGGCTGGGAAGCCAAGCCCTTCATCGACTGGCGCCCGGACGCCTATCGCGCCTTCCTCGCTCACCTCCTGACCCAAGTGACGCCCAAACCGCTGGCGACCATCGCCGTCGGCCATGCCGCGGCTTACGCGCTGCTGCAAGCCGAGGCGGCGCCCGGCTCGGCCGGCGCGCTCTGTCTGATCGCGCCGACCTGGCGCGGCCCGCTGCCGACGATGAGCGGCAAGCCCGCCGCCGCCTTCGAATGGTTCGCCCGCCTCGTCGATTCCAAAGGCATCGGCGCCTTCGTCTACGCGCTCAACGTCAACCCGCCCGTCGTGCTGATGATGGCGCGCGGCCATGTCTATTCCGCCCCCACCGCGCTGACCCCCGCACGTTTCGCGCAGAAGCTGAAAGTGACCCGCGCCCCCGGCGCCCGCCACGCTTCGGTGCGCTTCGTCACCGGCCTCCTCGATCCCGCCAAAACAAGAGCCGAATTCCTCGCCACCGCTCGCCGCGTCCGCGACCCCATCCTCGTCGCCTACGGCGCCGACACGCCGAAGAAATCGCGGGCGGAGATGGAGGCGCTGGCGGAGCTGCCGAATGTGGTGGGGCGCGTGCTGCCGCGAGGGAAGCTCGCGGTGCAGGAGGAGGATGCGGCGGGCGTGGCGGCGGCGATGGAGGCGTTTTTGAGCGAGGCTCTCAAGACCATTGTGGTATGACCGCGGATGCAGAGGAACGATATGGCCATCAAGTCAACGAACTGCATCGCCTCGCTGACTGCGCGTCAAGCTTATCGATGGCGCCGGCGCGTTCTTCGATGTGACGCCCTATGCCGCGGCGGCTTATGCGGAACGGTCTCCGCTGATGCGTGACATTGGATCAACGTCCGTCATTGCTGTGCAGATTCACAATTTCGTTGATCGGGCCTCCAATACAAGAGGAGGTTTAGGATGCGAGACAACAACTTCGACCGGATTATCGCGCCTGCCGACTTCGCTATTGAGCCATTGTTCGCATGGAGGCCATTTTTTCACCCCAGAGACCTTTGTCA